>WLWD01002118.1_pt1 | contig 120855 bp, 58 predicted proteins | sample 6712731 | NCBI WGS metagenome assembly WLWD01 (sample SAMN12718690, study PRJNA576275) | sponge metagenome | isolation source: marine sponge | host: Mycale hentscheli | place: New Zealand: South Island, Marlborough, Capsize Point | collected 2014-11-01
AGCTGTTATAGTTACGGCTTTTGGGATATTGATGCATATGCAACCCACACTCAAGTGACCACTAAATACTCTTACCATTGATCTAGTAATGAATATGTCGACATAAGCCAGGATTAAAAAAAAATTTATATTACAAAAAGTTTCACTTGCTGCCATTTGGCAAGGGGGGGAGGGGATGTTTGCGGGGGAGGAGGAGGTGGGGGAGGGAGGTCATACTATTGTGAATGCAAATTAATGAGCACAAGTTGTATATTTTAAGAAATTATAGACCAGAGTACCCATTGAATACTTTCAATTATGTGAGTGTGCAAAGCACCTTTATAGGTTTATATATTTTTGTGTGTGTGTGTGTGTGTGTGTGTGATCACAAGGTTATTAATGTGGTGCGTGGTGGGTGTGCATGTGAGTGACATCACTACAACGTAGTTCTTCCCAGCATATCCTCCATGCCTACACGTGTCAAGCAAATCAAGTATCCTACAGCTTGGTTAGCTTGCCTAGATGAATAACATTATGTTTTAAAAAATACTGTTTTTCCTGAATACAAGTTCATGTTCACATGGGGGATAGATAGGTCCTGGTTATGTCAGCACTACATTCATGTTGTCATAGTGTGTGTGCATGCTTGTGTAAGACATTTGAGCTGCAACCAAAAAATGTTACTTTCACTAAATGGTTAAGATTATCATTTAAACCACAAGTATATGTTTATATGAATGATTTCTGGGAGAATTTCGACAAGATTTATGGGCTGTAGCTAAAGTCGGTGTCATGGCAACAATATCAGCACACACTTTCAAATATAGTCATAACACTTGACGTACCCAATCTGTGAACACATCACTCTGGGATTGTAGCCCATACACTTGGTTAACGCCTCACCTTTTAAGTAACTTGCTAAGTGATGCAGTGTACTGTGTACTGCTTTGCTCACTTTGGCAGATGGTGCTAATTGACTGCACCTTAAGGATGACCATATATACATTATCGGTGCATTGGTGAATTAATGCCAGTGCAAATGATGGAATTTTAAAACACAGTAGAACTTAAAACTTCAAACCAGCTATTTACTGCAGTATATGGGCAAAAACTTATATTTTGCCACATTCCCTTTCCCTGTTCCCCAACTCACCGCCACCACAAAAAATCAATCCTTTGCAAAACCCCACTTTCCTGTAAGTTGAAAGCAGCATAGTTAAAAATGAAAGCAACATTCAGTATAAGCAAGAGTGTTGTTGATAGCTAGTTTGTTCTGTGGTCAGCTTGTTTACATAAACTCACTCCACAGTTTGGTTCACCCACTTAATAAACTTATTAGAGCCAGCCCAGCAAAGAGCACACAAGCTTGAAGTGAAGCAGAAAGTAAAGTATTCTAATGGTGGAAGCTATGTGTACACATCAAAGAATGGTATACTAATTCATAGTAGTATCCATTCAATGTTTATGATGTTGCTTCCAGTTGATATCTAATTTTATTAACAAATAAATTACAAAATCAGGTATTATTGAAAGCATTGACTGTATGTGGAATTCCACATCTTAATTAGTCATGACAATATTCCCGCATCACGTAAAATAAAAAGGCAGCAACAAACAATAGTGTGAGAGACCTTCAAGGAACACAAGCTAATGAACTGTAATTTTACACGTGTAAACAAGTATATCGTATTTTGAACACATCATTGATCAATCTCATGGGATATACTATCTACCACAGGTATGTGTCTAGTGTCAATTGATTCTTACTAGCTCACTGAGACTTCCCCTTGCGAGTTTAACTTCAGTGTGTAGCGTAATCAGACTTCGGACATTTCAGATCTATTCATTGCATTGAAATGTACTACGAGATACCCTAAAATATCCTACGCAAATACATCCATTGTATAAACAATATTGTTTGCATTGCATTAATGCAATGGAAAAGTCTTCACTCTAACAGATCACTGAATGTCAACCATCACTTTTAGCAGTGAAGTGAAATACATGTAATAATGCTCTCTGTTTTGGATATGCTATAGCCCAAACTCGTTAATACTGAGAATAGATTATCCATTAAGAAGCTAATCTGTACACATATGCAATTCACAGCTCATTTTCTTTCTTCCAATCTATTTAACCTTTCTAATATCATAGCCAGTGATTGCAAGTGTATACAGAGAAAATTATTGCTATGCCTTGTGGTCTGTTTCATAATTGATGAAGCCCACAATAATTGTTTGTGTGCAACCACCTATTTCATTGTATCAGGCAGTCGACTCCTACTCAATCACAAACATGTAGGACATGTGGACACGTTATCAAAGCAAACAAAGTACCTGATACTTCTTAATACCTAGCAAAGCTGCAATGGTTTACAAAGAGAACTATACAAGATCACAAACAGTTAATTCCCGCCCACCTAACCATTGTGTTGATGTGCTGCTGCATAACAACAACAATTAATAAACTGTAAATTGTACTGGGACATTATTGTGTGAACTGTCTGGAGACATAAACTTGTTAAGTTACAAGGTTGAATGTTGGAGTAAATATCCTATTGAGGTTTGTTATATAAGGCTTTGGCATGAAAGCAATACACCATACAGTACGCAATGATTCTCCTTATATGGCAGAAATCTGCATGTTTATGCTAGAAGAGATTGACACGTAGGCATAATGATCACATAATCAGTAGCAGATGAGACATGTGACAGCATGCTAAGTGAGCTAGATAAGAGATAGTTGAAGAGGCTGCTAGTTTGAAGAAAAAAGTGAAACACCCTCTAAGATATTTTTTGTATCTAATCCCCATAAAATAATAATTTAGTCACGATACACCACACACATACATGTTAACATGATTACAGGATGAAGAGAAGTGCAATGAAGGATTATGATGCATGAATTATAAACACTGGATTAATTGTGCTATATAAAAAATATTTGATCAACATTTAAGTGATAAAACTTGTCTGTTCTAATGAATGAAATATAATCACCAGAGATTGCTACAATAGGTACAGATTGTGATAATTAGTGGTATAAAAATCTAGTTATGGCATGATTTGAACATACTTGAATTGTTGCATTCTGTTTGTCATGTCTTCGCTGCTGATCTAATACCCACCTCAGCATACATGATGTCAGCTTGTGAGGAATTGGTCAATGTTGGATTCTTAACTGAAGAAACATTATCTCCATTCTCGTTAATATTGGAAGTGGACGAGATCTCTTCACCATCTGGTTTATATTGAGGGATGGGTGGGGCATCATCATCTGGTAGAATACACTCAGTTGTAGTCTGCTGTGTAGGTGTGGCCAAAGGTTTGTCTTGTTCTAAGACATGATAAACAGGTCCCTAGAAAATGAAAATCAATTGTGTATAACAGCAGTGTGATATAACAATAATGATGATGCCAATTAAGAATGGTATAAACCCTCATTGCACAGTAACTGAGCTTATAACAGAAAACAAAACAACAATACAGTTTCAAACACTAAATTACTGGCAATACTTACTCCACCAAGCTCCGAATAATTTTCATCTGCCAGTTTGGTTTGTGTTTTCTTGTGATTTGTGCCATTCAAACGAACATACATTCCATCAATTCCAGTTTCCACTGTCATGTCTGTCTTCTCAAAAGTACAAGCTTGGTTTCCGGAATTGAGGGCCACTTGAGGATTACTACTGCCCTAAAGATTACACCACCATTAGCCAATATAGCAAATATTACAATACAAATTCAGTTGTATTTGAAATGTTATTCTTTAAACCTGATCATGTTTCATGAATTTAGAACTAAATAGACTAATGACAAATATAACATTTCTTTATTTTATACTGTCTGCTTTTTGAAACCAGGAGTATTAAAATTTCTCTTCTCACTAGTACATCTACTGCTATTGTTAACTTACATTAATTTCTACCGTTAGTCCTCTGTTTACTCGAGATCTTTGAAATGAAACACAATAATCACATTTTTGACATATTCAAATAGATTCAACAATCACCTTTGAAACTTTTGTAATGTACAACGTACACCACAACAGTCTATAATATGCACCATGTATAAATATTTACTGTATATATGAATTGACTTACTATGGTGACAAAGGCAGATGACTAGCAAAACAGTGAATATTGAAACTCCAATGGCCACAATGAGTGCTACAACACTTGCAACTATTGCTATTACTACACTGCCAGAATCTGTTGTAGTAATCATTGTATAGTCACTAGGGTCTGCTGTAAACAAATTGAAAATTTGCTATTATTATCATAACTAAGGGGAATTTATCTCTAACCTGTTGTACTGGAGCATAAGGTAATTGGATTGACTTCAAATTGGACAACAGAAGTTCTATTATCTCCATTGACATCACCAATTGTGGTTAGATTATATAGTGTTTTCAGTTCAATATTCACAGAATCAGAGCTATTTTGTATTATGGTATCATTACTATCAGTGGCTCGTGATAATGTATGCATACAGTTGTTGTAGGAGCATCCAAAGATATATTTACATGTTAAATTATAGTCTTCTGTATTCATTGAAGGGCAAACATTGAGACCTATTGCACCTATATTTATAATAGAATGAATATTGACTTCTTTTGGACTCTATTTTATAACTTACAAAGTAAATATGGTTCAGAGTATCCCAGTCCTAGACTGTTGTTAGATTTGATTGTTAAGTTATATACTAATTGTTCTTCTAAGCCAGTAATACTGACAGTGGACAATGGGCTAGCCATTGTCAGTGGCATAAATGTTCCTTCCATATGATTTCGAAGCATAGCAACATACATCGTTTGTTTATTGCGACACTCCTGCGGTATCTGTATAATATTGGATAATAACTTAGGCTAATTACAATAGTCAACTTATACTAACCTGTACTCTCAGATTTAATGAGTAGGAGTCCCCCACTCTAAATAATGAATATTCAATATCATTTGTAGAAGGTATGTAAGGTAGAGTCTTGTTTACACATGAAGGTGGACTTTGTCCTACTATATTAGTAGCTGTGATACACATAGTAAAGGGATCACATGACCTCACTCCTTCCAGTGTGAAGTTATAGGAGTCAGTATCAGTCACATACTCAGTGATGTCTTTCAATTGACTTGGACTCAAGAATGTGAGAGTAATAGTGAAATTAACAGATACTGTACGAATGATTCTATAATCCCATGATGTCATCAATAAATGTTTATTAATAAATATGCCCAATTCCTTAGGAGGATCTGGAACATCTGCAGTTAGTGTAAATAAAATAAAAAAATCTTGCAATTAGGCCCTATCAAAATAATTTCTTGTTTATCATCCCCTCCCTCTCCAATTTTTGACTCAAGAGAAAAAATTTATTTAATTTACTGCGCATGCTTACGGTGTGCTCTAATTAGAATATTAATGTCCACCAATTAGAAAAGCATGGTGTTTGTCATAGTTCAGATCAGAAATGGTGCCCAGATTCTGAAACCTGGTTTGGATGCAGTGTAGCAGAGGGAAGCAGCATGGCTGATCTTTATACTAGCTATAGCTCAGGACAGCTGGATCAACTTTCTACCAATGGGAGGGTTTTTGCTGGTCTTAAGGAAAGTGCTTTTCAGAGTTCATCGCCTATTCGCCATGCTACTGAACTGTGCAAGGTTTTGGAAATCGAAAACACAAATCCCATCCTATTGCTCTACACAGATGGTGGTCCAGACTATCGCAGTAACTACCCTTCTGTTCAAATTGCAATGATCAGCTTGTTCCTTCATTTGGATTTGGATTTTCTTTGTGCTATCAGAACTCCACCTTACAATAGCTGGAAAAATCCAGCCGAGCGAATTATGTCTCTTCTTAATCTGGCACTACAGGGAGCTGGCGTGGCTAGAAGAGCAACAACGTGTGGCAAACGTCCCTCAGCCAAATGAACACGGCAGTTTAAACCAAAGGACTAAAAAACAACTGTCATATATACCATTTTTTTCTTTTCCCAGACACATCTGGTTGTGATTTCACTTTAAAAAAAAGTAATTTTGAAACTTAAAAAAAAAAAAAAAAAAAGCCTCCCACCCTCTCCAATTTTTTGAAATTTTCGGATGATAAACTATTTTGATAGGGCCTTACCTTATTCTAAGAATTGTATGTCTTATCATTAAGGCATAACTAGTTGAAAATAATTATGTTTATGGTAATTTCTTTACGTATTTTAATATAACAGTCAAGTCAGTATGTTCAACTGTTTATTATTTTGTCAGTGGAGATGGATGGTGGGGAAGGTGGGGCAGGAGGGAGCCACAATTTTAAATTAAATTTCAAGATAACGATTGACTCTAGTAAATATAATTCAATTTGTAAAACAAATAAAAAGGTTGCTTCCTATCACAATCAGTACCAAGCATGATTTAGTATTTATATCTGCATTATAGAAATTCTGTTGCCTCTTTACATCTCAGATTATTGGTGGTCTGGATGAAAAATTTATCACATTTTATGAAGCCATGTTGAAAACTAATTTTTTAAACCAGTTTTATAATCTTGAAACTTATATTAAGGTGAACTCATTTAAAGTTACATTTATCCATAAAATTTAATATAAACAATGGTTTAATTGGAGTAAACTGGTGTGTGGTACATGGTGCCACCCCCAACCCACTTTGATCTACTTCCATCAACCCTGTTTATTGTACACACCACATAATTGTATTTTTTATTATTTTATGTTTTTTGTTCTCCCCTGCAAATAAGCATATCTAGATTACTAACTTTCAGTTTCTTGAAGGAAGTACCACATTATACTCCTAAACTAGGCTCTACTACCAGTTTGAGCATGAACAAGCAGTTGCCACAAACAAAGTGATAGACAGTGCACAAACAGGCACTTACCACATTAATGTCAGTGGTCATTACAAAGGTACATTAGGGAATCACTAAATTTCGTTGAGAAGCTATGATGGCTAATATTAGAGTGAATGGTACAAAAAATAGTTTACTTGATATTATATAATGTGCAAAGTTCAAGGCAGTTTTTTTTATTTTTTAAATATGAGAAATGATCAAGGTTTTGCAACTAACTCTCATTAGATTTGGATTCAACAAGTACAAATTGGCCAAGACAGTTTAAGAAATTACATTATATACAAAAATAAGGTTGGCTAAACAATCTAGATTCTATCCTGGAATGTAAGCCATATAATGAGTCCATAGGTTTCATTATTAAATTGTTCTACTATTACTGGCGAGCGAGCGAAGCGAGCGAGACAGTATTACGGGTGAGTAATGCAAAATTGGGTATATGTTATATGTATGTATGGATGGTGCGTGTGCCCCTTAAACGCACACGTGGGGCACATTTTTTCTCCAAAAAACACGGCTTTTTAGGCTTGACCCCAGTTTATTCTGAAACTACAGCATTAAGCAAGCCTTACTTTATGCTTAAGTGCAGAAGTGTGGAAAAACTCCTGCGAAAATGCTTCTTTTCAAGACACTAAAAGTTGATTCGACCGGTTACTATGGTAGTGAAAACCGTTTTGCAGACTTAATTTCAAAACTTTGAATTTTCGGGGGGGGGGGGGGGGGGGGGGGGATACGGAGTGCCGGTTGTTGGTTGTCAAGAGCCATTGGTAGTCAGAATGCCGTAGTATTAATGCTAAGGAAGCTACTACTACTCGAGGGAGCTGAGGTAAGTACGTAATTCCATAAGCTAAGAGCTTGTTGTCAGCAGTGACTGGTAAATTCAAATAGTCAGAACGGCTCAAATTTGGTACTACAAAAGTTACCACTGCTCAAGAAAATGAGGTAAGAAAGTAATTTTGTGTTTGTGTGCTAAAATTGATTGTCTTTTGTTTTTGTAGCTGAGAGCTTGTTGTCAAGAATTCGAAGTAATTCAGATAGTCAAAGTAACTTAAATTTGATACTACAGAAGTTATCAGTAGGAAATTGAGGCCAGTAGTAATTCCATATTTGTTGACTATAAATTACATATAATAACACTGGTTTATTTTTTAGTCACTGGTAATTGAGATTATCAGAATGGTTGATGTTTGATACTACCAAAGTTACCATTAATCAGGTAAGAGAGTGATTTTGTATTTGTTTGGTGAAAATAAAAGGTCATAACTGCTATTATAGTGTTTGCATGAAGTAAGCTAAAACATAGTAACATTTTATGTTACCTAACTATCAGGCTTGCTCACCATTTGTGCTCAAGGACACCACTAGTTGGCGAGCGAGCGGAGCGAGCGACACAGTATTAGGGGTGGATAATGCAAAAAATTGAATATATTTTATGTGTATGTATGGATGGTACGTATGCCCTTTAAAAGCGCGCACGGGGAACTTTTTTTCACCTAAAAACACGGCTTTTTAGGCTTGACCCCAGTTTATTCTGAAACTACAGCATTAAGCAAGCGAAAACGCTTGCTTTTCAAGAAACAAAAAGTTGTTTCGACCGATTACTATGGCATTGAAGACCTTTTTCCAGACTTAATTTCAAAACTTCGCCGTTTTCGGGGGGACACGGAGTGCCGATTGTTGGTTGTCAAGAGCCATTGGTAGTCAGAATGCCGTAGTATTAATGCTGAGGAAGCTAGTACTACTCGAGGAAAGCTGAGGTAAGTAGGTAATTCCATATTTGGTAGCTAAATATGCAAAAATAGCTCTGGCCTTTCTTTTATGTAGCTAAGAGCTTGTTGCCAACAGTGACTGGTAAATTCAAATAGTCTGAATGGCTCAAATTTGGTACTACAACAGTTACCACTGCTCAAGAAAATGATGTAAGAAAGTAATTTTGTATTTGTGTGCTAAAATTGATTGTCTTTTGTTTATGTAGCTGAGAGCTTGTTGTCAAGAATTCGGGGTAATTCAGATAGTCAAAGTAACTTCAATTTGATACTACAGAGGTATCAATACTCAGGAAATTGAGGTAAGTTATTTCCATATTTGTTGGCTAAAATTACAAATAATAACACTGGTTGATTTTTATCCTAGCTAAGAGCTTGTTCAAGAGTTACTGGTAATTGAAATTATCAGAATGGCAGACGTTTGATACTACAACAGTTACCATTAATCAGGTAAGAGAGTGATTTTGTATTTGTTTGCTGAAATAAAAGGTCATAACTGCTATTATAGTGTTTGCATGAACTAAGCTAAAACATAGTAACAATACTGTAGTTTTATGTTACCTAACTATCAGGCTCGCTCGCATTTTGTGCTCATGCACACCACTAGTTTATACGTACGTATGTCATTTTGTACTTTGACCCTCCGTATTTTGTGTTAGCTTCGCGTTCGACCCCGTCCCAAACTTCACTGAACATAATCCTCTGGTTTAGCGACCATTACCCGTATCACCTTAGAAATTGAATTGTTTACCGCTTTGAATTCTTTTGCGGGTGCAGTTAAAACTCAAAAACTTATGGGAGCTCCAATTCTATTCGAGTTAGTCGCTATTTGTCACAGTTATAAGCCCTACTCAACAGCATTTACTTGAAAATTCATTGTCTACTAGACGAACCATGATGGTAAGTCTTGCGTAGGTATGTTCAGTTGTGTGAAAGTATTGTGCGTTACAACTACTATTAAGAATGTCACAAAGAAAACTTTAAATAACGTGACTTGATTTTGTTGCTTTTTTTTCAATTCAAACAGTTGCAAACTTCACTGAACTTCACTAAACAGAATTCTCTTGTTTATCGATCATTACAAGTATCATTCTAGAAATTGAATTGTTTACTGCTTTGAATTCTTTTGGGGATGAAGCTAAAACTAAAAAAACTTACTAGAGTTCTTTTTCTATTCGAGTTAGTGGCGGTGGTAAGCTAATAGCTATCTGGTCATAGTTATATGCCCAACGCAACAGTATTTACTTGAAAATTCATAGTCCCCTAGACTAACCGCGAAGGTAAGCCTTGTGTAGGTATGTTCAGTTAAGTGTGAAAGTATTATGCTAACAATACATATTGTTACTTACCATAAATAGTCACATTTGTAGTATGTGGAACTAGGACACGGTTTACAACAAAAAAGCAAATCAATCCTGTCACTGATGTCTCTGTTGTGTTTACTGTTATTGATACTGTATTATGATATTCATTCACATAACTTCCAGTAAATCCAGGAATACTAGACTCCTGATTAGATGCTGGTCTAAAGTCCAGTTCAGTTCCATTCTTCAGAATTATACCCCATCTATCTATAGTATTAGCTCCTTCCACACGGCATGTGATATTCCTCTGTGTGTTGACAGGAACAGAAAGTGGGCCAATTGTGGTAAACTCAACTAAAAATAACAACAACAATAAAGAATAGTATATACTAGTTCTTCTACCGTTTTAATTTTCATGATTAACTCAGCCTGTGGCCATTGCTCAAGGTCCAGTGTCAGATACTTGCAACAGTGATACAATATGGCCATATAGAGCACAGTTGACTGCTGATTGGGCTTAAAAGTATATTTCAAGTAGCAGAGGAGGCTGAGTTATGTTCTTGCCAGATAATTTGTGTGGCAGTATAAAAAAAACATAAAAAAACAATAAAAACCGGTCTTCAGCTATTCCATGTTTAAAATACCACTTCACTATACAGTTTAAAGCTTGCATACAATCCTTATCTACTGCAGCTTATTCACTCCAAGAACAATGGAACACAGCCTACCTTGACTTAATGACTGGGCCAAATAGAGAAGTAGCAATTTTAGCGGTGACATCGGATTGCTTCTTGCGTAACCTAGGAAAGTCTTACACAAACTTTCGGACAACAACGACGAGACACTATAAGCTACCAGCAAAATTAAAGCTACAGCTACAACTTTTGGTCATTACCCAAATCTTATTGCTACAGTCCCCCGATACGCCCACATAAAAAAAATTCCTGGCAACAACAAATGTAACCGAAATATGTGACAGTACTTGGGAAAAGGGACCAATTACGTAAAATCAAAAATGTACAGTAGAGCCCAAACACAGACAAAAAATTTTTTTTTTGGATTTCCTTTTTCTTGGCCCACAGGTATCTCCAACTCTTTATTACACTGACACCAAATTTGAGTGGCTGAAACCGCTGAAAGATCCAAGCGCCCCGTTTAAACACAGTCACCCTTTACTCTCTATTTTGACCTTCCGTGCGTGTTGGAAACAGAAGAACAAAAAAAAAAGAGCCCAAAACGGCCTGCAAAACTAAGTCTATACGCATATAGTGCTATTTAAAACCATACCTGTCTAGTACTCTTACACAAGGTAGGGTCTAAACTGAGTAAAGCCTCCCCCACCGACGAAGTAAGCAGCCCCAACTATAACTTACTGCCGTTCAGCTGAGCGTAAATAAAAGTCTTACGTAACCCGTAACACGGACTTCCGGTTAGATTACGGAATTCAACTTGCCGCTCGTATATTTAATGATCCAAGCAGTTCCTGCCTATAAACTTGGTATCAAAATACTCCATATGAAGTGCTCTACACAGTGTGGTATGAATAACTCATTTTTCAATTTTTAACGCAATTGGTCACATATACATATCCCAGCTAATAGATTTTTGCTCACCAATGCTTTCAACTATCTTAGTACTTTCATATAATTGCGACACTACTATTTTAAATTAAAATGGGTGTGGTTTCAACGGCCGCGTACATTTAGTTTCAAATTTGCTTCCTAAGCCCCTCTGCTGCAAGTATGCACCACTTCAAGGAGAGTTGCTGGTTCTTAACTTGGTACAGGGTTTCGGTTGCATAAACTTTGGAAAGTGAAGCCTGGTTAAAGGGTCTCCTTCTCTGTCGGTGGGATTTACACTCGCGCCTGCAGCACCCTGGTAAATGCTCGCCGACAGACTCGTCACATGCGGTACTCAATGATTAATCTATATTTATCGTATATTGAACTCAGGTACTTCTATAGAGATTAAGTACCCCAATATTTTACCTTTCGCGTCACCTTTGGCATTCCAAAAGTGTTATTGCGTCCAGTTAGAGTTAATTTCCAATTTTTCTGTTCTCATAACAATTTTTTCATGGTAAATAAAAATACATCATTGTGAGATATATGTGTTATTTTTTTTATCTATCAGTGCATTACTACTATTATTATTGTGTGTTTTTAGATGCAGTGGACATTGTCAACTTTGTGTCTGTGATGTTATTTAAAAAACTGTGTCATTATTCCAAAAAAATATTATAATTGTCCTATAAATTTTCTTATTTTTCTCTTATAATTAATTGAAACATGAAGATTGCAGCTAGTAGTATAAAGTTGGTACCTTATATGAAATGAATGAGTAAAACTATCAGTCTCTTACTGAATTACTCAATAATAAAGCTAATTAATCTTTCTGTGAAGACTTTGAACATCCCAGTAAAAGTGTTCAAAGAATGGAAAAAAAAAACATGCTCTGCTGCAGCTTAAAAAAGTTCAACTGTGAGAAACCTTACCAAATGTTTGGGAGGAAATGTGGATACAGAATTTAAAGAATTTTAATATGCTCAGCAGTGGATGCACCCTTTCTTCCTTTCAAATTTGCAGGTCAGGCTGTTAATAATTTACATTTTTTGTCACTTACGATGGAGTTTGATTGCTGAGTTGCTCAAAAAGAGAAACCGTTTAACAATTATCATTATGAATAATATATCACAGGGGCGTCGGATCGGGTGCGGCCAAGCTGCCTTATTAGCCGTACCACCATTTTAACCAAAAAGGGGGTGTCTATTATTTTATTCTTTACTCGATCTCGTGGTCGTTGTCAAAGTTGTCGAACTACCACTAGCCAGCACTAGAAATCAACTCATAAAACCACCCAAAGAAAAAAAATATTCCCTTTTTTTTTTCCTACACATAGTTTCATCCAAAAACCGCCAAGGAATTTTAATGATATTCACGTAGATGGGCGCGGTCGGGTCACGCCCACAGGGGGGAAAGCTAGCTAGAGCGGCTGTGGCAGTCACGGTGAAGAATTGCTGTGTGGTTGGATGTACAAACTATGTAGGAAAGAAAGTAGGGCTCAGCTTTTTTAGATTTCCACTTACAGATAGGAATAGGTGCCAGAAGTGGGAAGCTGCTATAAGAAGAGAAGGGTGGCATCCAGTCAAGTCTTCAAGAATATGCAATGAGCATTTTCTTAATGGTATGGAAGTAGTCAATAGTTCATAGTTCATAATTGTTGTTGTTGTTTTTTTTGTAGGACAACCAAATATCTGCCCTTCACATCCTGATTATGTTCCTAGCCTGTTTCCTTCTACGTATCGACAAAAAACAGCCAATAAAGGTAGTATGGCAATATATCAAAGATTTAAAAAAAGAGCAAGCGAAACCCAGTCTCATCTGGAAGAGCAGGTAGACAAACAAATTGAAATTCCAGGTACAGTAGCAGAAAAAGTACAGGATAATAATGAGAATATTGAAATAGTAACTAGTGATGAGCAAAATAGAGAGGAACAACCATTGGAAACTGCCTTTTCACCTTTGACATCAGAAGCAGAAGTGTTTTGCCACCGAGACATGCAAATTGAAAAAACTAGTATGATAAACTGTAGCACACAAACTATATGTGATATTGAAGGTGATGTTGAATATCTGTTGGAAAAGAATAAGGTGTTAGCGAAGAAAGTATTTGGAGTAAGAATTATTGAAGGCAGTGATGTGGCTACCAAGGTTTTTACTGGCTTGCCATCATGGGCTATGTTTCTTCACGTTTTTATGTTTCTTTCTCCATTTGTAACTCCAAGTAAAGTTGTTAAACTTGACGATGAATTTTTTTCTGTTTTAGTAAGGCTACGGTTAAACTTTTTCATTACAGATTTGCAGTCCTCTAGACTTGGTGTTTCCAATGGAACTGTGTTTAATATATTTCAGAAGTGGCTGGATGCAATGTTTGTTCTGTTGCAATTTCTTATCACTTGGCCCTCCCGAGAAGTTATGCAAAACAATATGCCTTTAGTATTTCAACAACTTTATCCTCGCTGTCTAATCATTATAGACTGCTCAGAAATATTCATTGAAACACCAAGTAGTTTTGATGCCCGTTCCAAGACCTATTCTAACTATAAAAAGCATAATACTGTTCAGTTCTTAATTGGCGTAACACCATGTGGTACAATTTCTTACTTATCACAATGTTGGGGAGGGCGTGTGTCAGATAAGAACATTACACTAGAAAGCAATTTTTTGTCATTACTTGAACCTGGTGATGTTGTATTAGCAGACAGAGGATTTACATTGAATGAAGATATTGCGATTCTTGGTGGAACTCTTGTAATACCAGCTTTTACAAGAGGAAAGCAGCAATTGTCTCAAGAGGATGCAGAAAAATCAAAGCAACTTTCAAAGGTACGAATACATGTTGAAAGGGTCATAGGACTACTAAAAAATAGATACACAATATTAAAAGGAACTTTGAGTTTGAGTCTCATCAAGCATAAAAACGATGAAAATGTGGCGAATATCGACAAATTGTTGACTGTTTGTAGTGCATTAATGAATTTAGGGGAACCTGTAGTCATTGGATGTGTTTAAGCTATCATTACTTAACTGTACTATTATATTAATCACATAAGCATCATTTTGATTCTACAATTACTCCATGTTTGTGTACCATATCAATTGTTATAAATCCAAATTTAATGTCCTGTTTTGGAGTCGATCATAGTTATACATTAAATTCTAAATTTCTTTTTTATCAGTTGGCATTTGTGACCGGTTTTGGGAAAATCGGCCTAAACGCGGCATCTAAAGTTTTCTATTTTATTCTACCAGTAGGCTGCACGGGTCCTTGGGATGCCGTCCTCCTAATTTGGAAGCTGTAGCACAAGCCGTCTTCGCCCTACGCACTACAACACTTCAGTATTTTTGCTAAACTTATTATTGCTTATTTCAAAAAAACGCCGGGTAAAGGCATTGCTAAGGTCAAGGGGCATGCCTTGTGTCCGTATACTATTACTGCGTGTCTCCGGGACACTATGGAATAAACCGGTTACAGGCAGATTGAAAGAAGTCTAAAAGGCTTAATGCAGGGCTCCTTAAGAAATTATGATGGCGAGAATTGCGTGAGTACATGAATTATGTAGAATAGTAAGTGAATTAGTTAACTACAGTTTTTTCCCGGCTGTTAGTGAAAAGCCCGCCAATAATTTCTTAGCAACTCTCCGTACACGAGTCCAACCGGCTAGTGTTTCTAGCCTCCTAGTGTGAGTTCTAGAGCACGCCAGAGCTTTAACTGCGTCATAAGCTAGAGCTAACTGGTGTCTATCCATTTCTGCCATAAAAATTTTTTCGAAAAAAATCGACCCATAAGGCTTTACCCGGGGATACTGAAAAAAATTGTTTGCCGCGTTTAGGCTGATTTTCCCAAAAGAACCGGTCACATTTGCTTTGTATTAGCTAAGATATTGTAGAATGGAAAGCTTTCCATATTCTAGCTACAAACATACCAATGCAAACACAGACAGACACACAAACACACAATACATATTCATCTTTATAACATTTTATGAAAATGATTTCAGGAGTAAGATATAACTGAACTTTAAATGTCATCATTGTCCAGCTAGCTACTTGCAAATTGAACAAAACCAGTCTCCATCAGGTTCATCAGCAATGTCAACACATGAAAAGTGAAACCATTTATAAGGACAAGATGAGTAGTCACATGCTATCATCTGACCAAATTCACCTTTTCGACAAAAACAGTATACATCTGCCTTTTCCTTTCACATAGGACTTGTGGAAGAATGCAATTTAAAAAAAAAATTTAAGTTTAGGTTCTATTTCCAGAAAAATGGATGGATCTTTATTGATTCTTTCTATGTGTATCCCTTTAGGAGTCCAACATACAAAATCACAATAACTGTGGTTACATAGAGCTGACCCTGTACCTGCATATAATAATCGTGCTGAGGACACAACTTTGTTCCAGTACTGGTTTGCTTCAAGTAGAACTTCGAGTCAACTACAAGAGTTGGGTCTACATCTCGTTTACTGTAAGGACATTTTATTTCAAGCAATCCTGGTCCACAGCAAGAACAAATGACTAAACCATCTGGAGATGCACCAAGGTATGGATGATCTATATGCAGATGCAAGCCAGTAGGGTTGACTTCAAAAGAACTATGCTTATTGCCAACAAGCAGAAATATAGGCTTTCCTGGCGACATCTTCATTAAATCTACCCCATTCTAATGCTGGAACTTTGGGAATTTTTTTTGATTGTAAAATAGCTTCAATTAAAGATTTCGAAGGGTTATCTATTGAAGTTTTGAAGCTGCTCCAAAATGAGAAGCTGTTACTCTTCCTTTCCGATGTTCAAACCAAAGGAGAGACTTGCTTTGCAATTTGGTAACTTCAGCTAGGTATTGAGCATCATTCTCACTAAATTGCAAAGTTTTGAGCAACTTCTGACTTTCATCATGCCATTGCTCGTCAGACACCATCTTGTAGCCTGGATCACTGAGAGACATAATTGTTGGTGGAAGCTGTCGCGCCACTCCATAATTACGACGTTGGCCTATCTTCATAGTGCAGACATTTAGTATTGCAGAAGTTGGAAGTAAAGTTTGAACCGTTTCAATGAACGCCTTCTTTTCATTGTAGTTTGGTGGAGGGACTATTGCTGATGTCTTGTGGGCAGGACTCTGCTGTTTTGATTCAGTTCCACACTTAGGAGTGACAAACTTGATGTCGACAATTCAAGCAGGCTCATGCTATAAAAATAAAGTATAAATAAAAGTTCTTCTAGAATAATAATAATAATCTTAAAATATTATATATTAATAAAATTTACTTTCTTGCTAAATATTAGGTTCCATCGACATAAACTTGAAGTACCAGCAGTGTAACCATTTCAAACTGCAGACTCCACCTTAAACATCACAGCAGCTACATGGGAGCACCCTTCACTAAACCTACAAGAATTAATCCAGCATCATATTATTTAACCAACTGAAACTACAACTAGCTACTTACCCTGCCATACATTTACAATGAGCTGTTACAATAGTGCCATCTCCTCTCACAGCTATCCAGGCATCATGGGGTTTGTCGGGATATTTCATGCTGGGATTTACATATGCACGTAATATGCAAAGCTCAGGACCAATAATCCACACCTTTACATCACGTACAAATCTAGAATGCATGTATGTATATCAAGTATTACAGTGTCAAATTACTATACAGTTCAAGTCCACTAACCCACTCTGAAATTAGTTGTATGCTTGTAAACTTTTCCACTGCATTAGCTCTTGTTTTGTGTATACACCAGGGCGTTCAACAAAATAACAAAAAATGTGTCCATATTCAACAGGAGGCCATAAAGTCAGGTCATCTATGAATTTGAGCAAGCTTCTTTCAGAGTATGGTTTATTGGAGACCAAGAAGGTTAATTTTCTTCGTGTACCTCTGTTTTGCTACACCTTCTAAAGACTTGCAGTACTCACTCATCCTTTGAGCCACCAGCTAATGAAGCCTTAGAACTTTCCCCCCAGTGGGCGTGACCCGACCGCGCCCTTGTATGTGAATATGGATGAAACTATGTATTGTATTCATATGAACACAAAGAGAAATATCACATCATATGGAAGGAAGTAATAATTATAGATAGCAACAAATTAAGCTATAATTCTGAATTGTGGAACTGAACTGGACTTCAGACCAGTATTTAATCAAGAGTCCAGCATTCCTGGTATTACTGGAAGATATGTGAATGGTTTAATTAGATGTAATAAAACAATTTTTTTTATCTAAGATTTAAGCTTCACAAAATAACTTTTTAAACTCTATATTTTAACCATTGACAAATAAAATAACGATTTCATTTAATACAGAAAGAAAAACAATGAAACTATTAATATATATACATAAACACTAAATGTGTACATAAATAATCATAATTATCAAAATACAAGTGAAAATTGTAGCTTAACACTGAGATTGTAAAGTGATCATGAAGTTATAACAAAGTACATCTGTAGGCAAGTCAAAACCTTAGTAGTAAATAATTGCCAATGAATTTAGTACATGCACTTAATATGTGATGCATATTCTTCAATGTCTTATAGTAATGTTCAGTGACTATTATTTTATACAAAAATCTAAAACATCTTGTAGGGGTATGGTCACAGATTCAAACTGCACCTCAAATAAACTGTTAAAAAGCATTGATGGAGAACGGTGAATTATTTTTCTTTGCAACTACTTGTGGTGAATGACCTGCAAACGCTAAGTCATCTCCCCCCCCCCACCTTTAACTCTGAACCATTTAGTTTGCCAACCCGTATGGGTCTAATCATTGACACTCTACCTTGTCAGCAATTTATATATTTACCCATCTCTATCGTAATGATGTATAGTGTATTGTGGCGGCGCTGCCTGTGGTCTTTATAATATCGTGGCAGAGGGCAAGATGCTGGTTGAAATGTGTGTGTGTCAAATTGTGGTTGTAACATCAGTTTCTTTTAATTGAACTAAGCGAACTCCTTTGACCGTGGTGTTGGGTGGGAGAGGGGAAATGTTTAAGAGCGAGCTGATCCTCAATCAGAGAATCCCCTCCAAAGTTCTTCTTCATGTCACCACCATTCTCTGGTGGCAGGCTACCATTTAGGGATGCACAATACTACTTAATATTTTGAATAAAGAACTTGTCTTAGATCATGCCGATATTCTCTTTAAAAAGCCTGGACTTCCAGTTCAATTCAATTGCAATGAAAAAGGCCTCAGATTATGCATATAATGAATAGCATTGAATAAGTTTATGCAACATCATACAATAAGGGAAAAACCTTACCACTAATATATTAACCCAAAATTAGTTATACACGTTGACAAGTATAAAACACTTTATAATTTATTAGCTATAGTTGAAAACTTTATTTCTTATAATAATTGCAAATGTTTTCTTGTAAAGAGTTTGATGAGTTTCCAAAGCTGATCACTAAAAATCAAACAGCACGTCAGTCTTCATCTCTTCTCAAAAACATAGGATTAGTCTTTAATATTATTTGAAAAGTGGCAACAATTAATGTATACTATGACATGTGGCGAAGAATGCTTATGCTTATGTAATACAACATAATGGTAAAAAATAATATCAAACTAGTTTGTGACAACTTTTGTGTCTGTGGTATCGTATGAATTAACTCCATCACCTAACTGGTATTTAATTATTGAGATCATGTATATTACATCCTGTATTTCCTGGTTCATTACTTATTTAATTGAGTTGTGTATCGTCATAGAATTGATTTAAACATTCTACATAATAATTGTTTATGGATGTGCATTAATATACATGTGCTCTATAGTCCTAGAACCAAAGATAAAATTTAATATTGGTTAAAGAAAAATTACAGTGAGTAAAGTTTACAAATTATGTATGCATTGTAATTTAAAATTTATACTATGACAATCAGTTTATAATTGGTTCCTCTATTTCTTTGTTCCATAACTTACTGTCTATGTTGTTTTTGCATGTTTACAATCTGGAAGCAACTACTTTCACATTGTCAGCTGAGATTCAATTGATATGCTGCCAAGTTTGAAATTCATATTTGTAGTCATTATAACAAGTAACTGATTAAATTTTTATAATTAATGAAGATAATATTATAGCAAATGTTATAATTTTCTTGCTAATAAGACAATGTTAATCCTTTCACAGTATCTTGTCCTTCACTTTTTTGATCATACAACTAAAACTGAGAATACAAGTCAGAATAAAGTAATAGCACATTACTTGAAAATAGTAAACCGAGCTAGTTTATATGTGCCATTGTGTTTTAGTATGTTATAACTTACTTTCTCTGTAGCACATTTCACACAGATCATGTCTTCCTAATAGTAAACTCTATACTTTACAATCAAAATAATACATCACTGTGTATGTGGCTAATACTGACTCCTACAAATATTATTTTTATAAGCCTTACAAGCAGCAGTATTTAATTGTTTGATAAACATACTTGAACACACAATCATTGTAGATAAGTTGATAAATTTGAACATTATTGCTTAGATGTTTCTTACCTAGCAGATTACAGATACATCTTGTCTCAATCTCCTCATTTCTAACTCTCCTTTCTCTTACCTTCTTGCTCACTGTACTTTATCTTCATTGAACATTCCGTTTCTCTATCTCCTTATCTAACACACTTTCTTCGTACACCTCCATACTCACTACTCCTTCTTTCACCATCTCTTGTCCCTTTATATCCATTGTCTCATTTATTATTCAACCCTCCTTCCATCTGTTCATTCACTTTTTTCTATTATTCGAACTTTTTCCCTCTTGTTACTCCCTGAATTTACATCTCCAAACTTCATGCGGTAATCTCTTAATAATACATACTAATAATATACTGCAGAATGTATATTATTGCAAATACATTGTATATTGATTTATGTTGTATATAGGAAATATTCTGAACGAAACCCCCTCAATTTTTTTAAGAATCAAGAATAACCAATATACATTTTTTGATCCAGAATTGCCAATATTGCTTAGTTTATGCTTTCACAGCATCAACACAATGCAACTGAAACATAATATACAAACACAAAACTACTGTTTGTGTGCTTGACAAACAGCATTTAAGACTGGTTAAATATTTAAGAGAATTTTTGTGATTAAAAAACTCATTTAAGATCATGCTATAGAAAATCACTGTCTCGACTTAAGTGCAAAGTTTAAATTGTAATGAACAAGGCCATAGATTGAATAGAATTGAATTATCGCTCAATGTTACATCTATAGTTTAAGGGAAAAAACTATGATTCAGTTTATACCAATAGAATAAATTATCATACATTATCTATTAGTAATGTGTTCATCTAAGTAGGTTGTACAGAAAACTTCAATACATTTTATATGGTAGCTAGTTGTAACTTCTGATAAAAGTATTATAGTATGTATTGCACCCATTAGCTAAATTAAAAGTTTTTTTTCTAACACACTGGTGTAAAAAGTGGGGGCGGGGGGGCTCCCGGGGACTGGAACCCCCCCTTAATTTTTTGGCGCAACTTAAAAATGTGATTTCTCACATGAACGCAAGCAAACCACAAACTACATGCCCTTGGAGCCCACCCATACCAAAACATCTTTCTACACCACTGTAACAATTAAGCTCGATGAGTCTCAAAACTGATTACTGGAGAATACTCATTTATGGATAAGTATAAACAAAAACTTAATTTAATTTTTTCCAAGATCTAATTAATCAAAGGATTTGCTATGTGTTTGTTAAAAAAGCTGTCACACATTCTTTGCCATTATCATGAACATACAGAGCTACGAATAAATTATATGCAATTATTTAAGCTTAGTTTATGCTTCAACTAATTCGCATTAGCTAACCTTACTAACAGTGACATAATTGTTTCTATAATAAACTTACTATAAACACACCAAATATTATTTGATAAATTAACAAAAACAAAGCAAGGTAATTGTTGTTATATAAGATCAACCATAGTATTATTGTGTACTTTCATACAGTGGAACAGGACTAGACTGTGATGATACAGTGGAACGACCTATCTTCTCCACAATGTCATATGACAGATTAGTCTCACATCTGAAGTCATCTGTTGGAGGAGTAGAAATGACATTAACTACACCATATGATACATTGTTGTCATACTGAAGAGAAACCTAAATATATTGCAAGAGCATATCACAAATTATTTGTTACTTTGATTCTCTCTTAATTGTATATGCAAGTTAATTATTATTATATAATATTGATCTTATTTACGAAAGGTAAAAATTAAATTAGTTGAATATCAGCTGATTAAAATTCACCTATTTTATGGAAACCTATTTAAAGTGATTTCTACTTCTAGTTAATTTATGTGTGGTATATTTTGACATTTTGTCAGAAAACATAAAATTGGAATTGTAACATTTTCTAGGTCTAACACTAAAGTTAATTAGTATAACTCAACCTTTCACTATGATGTATAAAACTATGTACATCTTTTTTTTTTGCAAATATAAATAAAAAAGTTTCAATAATGTACATAGGCAATGTTTGTAGAACATTATAAATTTAGTAGAACTCCTCAAGACCAAATACAATAGAATTTTGTGGACACATGCAATTAGAAAGTTTTTTCTTTTTACATACATACTTTTGCAGCTTTTGTTTTCCTTGCATCAGATCTTCATACAAGTAAATTTTAATAATTATTATTGACATAAATTTGTTGGATACTTACTTTCCTCTTGTTCTACATGGAAACTTATCTATAGACAACGACAATTATTCATGTAATTATCCTTGCCATATCATTGTATCTTACCATTTCTGATTAGAAGTACAACAATGACAAAAGCCACCAGTATTGCTATAATTATAAAAACAGGCACCAACACTCCAACTGTTACAGATGTAATTAATACGACATTATCATCAATTGGTGCTAAACTGAAAGTTGCAGTTTCAGCACCTACACAAACACATCAATCGTATTAATATTAGTTACCATAAATTTTTATTTTTGTATTTCTAACCTGTTACTGGTAAACATAAGGAAATGAAGTGAACATACAATTGTTGCATTGAAATTACATCATCTCCATTGATATCAGTGACAGTGAGGTTATATTGTGTATTTACATCAATACTCACTACCTCATAATTATTTCCTATTATAGAACCATTGATATTACTATTAGTGGATGATAATTCATAGGAAGATCCACTATAATTGCATCCAATGATATATTCACATGATGTGTTATATATTCCAGTCCTTATTGTGGGACAAATATTAACTCCTGCAATGTCATTTGTACCTAATACATGGGAAGATAATTATAAGTATAAACAACTAGCTACTTTTCAAATTTGCATACACTTACAGAATTGCTGTGATTCAGAGAATGCTACTCCTAAACTGTTGTTAGATACAATAGTTAAGTTGTAGATTAACCTTATACTTAAACCTGAAATTATGGCTGTTGACACTGACTTCATTGCAACAAGTTGTGATGACAATGTGGGCAGAGTAGCATTTTGAGTTTGAAGCAAAGCAAACAATTTGTTACCATTTAGTGCACAATCTGACATCTAAATATTAAAGGAAGAATTAAAATCAGAAACTAGTTTATATGTATTAACTACCTGTATGATCAGATTAAATGAGTAGGAGTCACCCACTCTAAATAAAGAATATTCAATATCATTTGTAGAAGGTATGTAAGGTAGAGTCTTGTTTACACATGAAGGTGGACTTTGTCCTACTGTATTAGTAGCTGTGATACACATGGTAAAGGGATCACATGACCTCACTCCTTCCAGTGTGAAGATAAATAGGAGTCAGTATCAGTCACATACACAGTGATGTCTTTCAATTGACTTGGACTCAAGAATGTGAGAGTAATAGTGAAATTAACAGATACTGTACGAATGATTCTATAATCCCATGAGGTCATCAATGAATAATTATCCAGGAATATACCCAATTTCTTTGGAGGATCTGGGATGCCTATTAAAAATAAACACAATTAAGATACCTATAATTCTAAATAAAAATTTTAAAAGAATCTTTCAGCCTGGCTAGCTTCGAGTTACTGTTTGTTAATTCATAAGTTGTATATTAGTTTATGGAGTTATGTTTCAGTATAGGGAGTTTAATATTGGCTAATTTAACATATATTTTGGTTTATTATGGTTATTCAAAATGGAGTTAAGTGCCATATTTATGCAATTGTTTTAGTGTTGTTGATGTTCATAAATTCTTGTGAAGTATTTGGTATTGTAGTTCTTCAATGCTGCCGTGAAACACAAGTTACATAACCAAAGAAACGCCAAGGCATTGCAGCAATATCTGGAGTGCTCAGGTGGAGTTCTATAGTGCTGAAACTGTTTTAGGCTACAAGTTAGATCTGAATTCAGTTTTCACCCTCCTTACTAAACTAAACACACTTTCACTGTTGGCATTGCTGGACAGAACAGAAAGAACATGGATAGCCAATGCAGCTAAATTGGTGTACTTATGGTCATCATAGGAGACTTCAATTATTTGACATCAAGCCAAAATTTCATAGCATACCTTTCTGATGTCTTCACTTCTGTATCTACTGCAAAGTCTCGATACTCCATAGTAACAGCAGACTTGTCAAAAGCAATCACATGAAAAATATTCTTGTATTTTTTCGAAGGCACTTAGGGGACTTTTGGCATAGGGTAGGGCCAAGAAACGTAAGCAAGTGAAACATGTCTGACTTGATCAAGTCAAATTTATTTAGTAATTTTGAAAATACTTGATAAAGACTCCTAACACTGCTATAAAATTTGTTAATGCACTCTCCTTCATTTTTTCCTAGATGCAATAACAAGGCTGAAATGTCATCTTCAAGCAATAGCTTTTCATTAGGAAGAAGAAAAGGAGAGTTTAAGTAATCCAACTCAGTCAAATCAGTGGCATGGTCTCTGATAACTTGTGGCTTCACGAAATAAGCCAAAAACATTTTGTGCAAGTGCTCACTAGCTGCATGAAGCTTACAAATTGTAGATGCATAGCTTTTATATGGGTTGACTACAAAATGTAATCCATACCTGTGTGAAGGGCTTATTCAACAAAGTTGCTATTGACTGTACCTTGCCTGGGGTCTCAAAATCAGGATGACTATTGAAGTAGTACTAACAAAGCGGTTCCCACATGTCTAGATTTTGCTTCATAGCTCTAGTCAGAGACAACCACGTTATCACAGTGCTTGAATATAGTCCTGAATTCAATTTCATAATATTCTACATGTTCTGTGAGCGATGGTACACACTTAACACTATGATGAAAGGGGTAATATAGATATATCAACTCATAAATCATTACATTTAGTGGAAGAGTTTGAACTGCTGCCTTCTCAACTAAGCTCACTAAATGGAAAGTGAATGTTGTCACACATCTTAGGCTGCTGCATCAGCATTTAAACCACACAGAACACTCCTTGTCAATGCAAAGGATAAAATAGCAATCTCAGATAGGAAAGGCATTGTGGACAAAATACACTGTGGTACTTGTCAACAAACATGTATATAAACAGAAATTTTCAAGCCTCTCATAAAGTTTGCCAAGACTTTCCACTGCACAAATATTGCAGTTTAAGTTTACATAATTATGATTAGTTTATTTAGATTCCTGACCTTTGTTGACATGGCTGTAGCAATAAGATATTATTTTACATCGTGTTTGTTGATGTAGGATTGATGGAAATTGTGCAACTAAACATAAATCACTTGAAAAACTTGTTTGCTACTTTCGTGTGTTTTCAATGATTGGCAAGTGTGACTGTATTTAACTGCTAACTGAAAGCAATTTTAGTTCATACTATAATGTGTTTACGCCAATTTGCAAATTTTACATGAATTTAATTCTGACTATTATAAACTATTTCATGAAATGTGCATTGAGTGACAGTTCAGCATTAGCGAGTATTCTAACTTTCTCTACTGCAAAATATATTTATGAATTGACAACATAAACATGTCTCAAGTTTTGCTTTGCATAAAACAAGTACTCATCTGAGGATACATATTGACAGCAGTTGTGCTAGCTGTTTCACTTTCAATAACAGCAGTGTGGATGACAAACAATAATGCCAAGCTACAGTAAACTCATGTCAATGCCATCTATTTTGTGACTCCATATTGATAGTATGTATAATCAAAGGTGTTTCCTGCTCAATTAACAACAGATTATTTTATAGTCATGGCTCATAATAATGAAAACCCTTATTTTAGATACTAAGATTATTCATTTTTTGTCACTGAAATTAATTATAAATTTTTTTGGTTGCTGTAACTCAGTAGTTAAGAGCTTGTGCAGTAAGTAAGGTGTCCATGGATTGATACCATTGATAGTGCAACAAGTCTTGATTCCATATTGTTTAGTTTAGATAATCAAACAACACAAAACATCAAGAAGATAGAGAACAAAATTGTGAGATCTATTCTCAAAAAGTTGGTTCAAATCACTTAATTGTGACTGTTAAAAATGCTCAAGATTTTGTCGGCTATACCAAATGACAGAATTTGTAGAGAACTAGAAAGCATATCTCAATCTGCAGACAAATTGAAACTATTACATGATACTATTATTGGCTAACTAAGATTATCAAACACCCTAAATAGTGAGAGCTAACAGTGATTGACTGGTAATATTATGTTACATATTTATTATGGCATATTAATATTATTTGTAGTTATGAATTATACAATAAAAATTCTAACCAGAGAATCAGCAAATAATATATTGGTGAAAATTTAATATGGTTTAGGACACAATACGGAAGTTAGCTGTGTGTGTAAAGAAGTTAAACTTTCAGGATTTATAAGATATTGCTCACACAGTGCTATGAAACATGTGACAACTTTATTTTTGCATGAGTTGAAGATCACATGATCACACTACCAATAGACTTAATTACAAAACTATAATGTGTATGAGTTATGTCTTTGCTGATCTGGCTACCTCAACGTACATATCTGCTGGAGAACAATTTGTCATCCTTGGATTCTCAACAGCAGGAACATTCCCACTGTCTGGGTTGTACAGAGGTATGGGTGGGGCATCTTCATCAACTGGAATTTCATTAGTGGGAAACTGTCTGGTTGTTGTTGACTCTGTTGTTGCTATGTATGCAGGTTTCTCTTGCTCTGGCACATGATATATTGGCATCTGTAGGAAAGAATAATATGTGACGTATTAACATAAGACCTAATCTAATTTTCAGTAACAATGCTTGATATAGCCATGGATATTAATAAAAGAGGTTAGCTTGTAATAAAAAGTCAGAACACATTTGCAAAGTTGAAAAGTGAGTTGAGGATATATATATATACATAATATATATATATACATATAATATATAATACTTATAGCACGAGTCAGAGTACAATATGGGAAAATATTTTAAGAGCACGCAAAATATTTTCACGAGCCAAAGGCGAGTGAAAATGTGGCGTGAGAGTAAAATATCATTCCCATATTGTACGACGAGTGTGATAAGTGATTTATTGCTTCTTTGAAATTTTTCTCAACCGGTTACAATACAATTTTCATTGATTTACTCGCTACGCGCGCGCTACAACGAGCGTACAATATAAACCGTACAATATGGGAGAATACAGAACGCTCGCGTGATGCGGAAATATTCAAGTAAAAATATCAAAGCTGCAATAAATATATATATATATTATATATATATATTATTATTATAAAGTATGCATGTCACATTAGTAGCACATGTGGGTGAACAACGAAATTGTCAATGATGTAGACTTGTAACTTGGCTAAACTCTTAGATAAACCTCATCACTTGAACTTTAAAATACTATAAAAATCTGGACAGATGCTATTGAAGACATTATTTGGATTTACCTAGCCATTATAATTTTAAAGCACTTCAATTTCGCCATCCCCTCAGGCTTAAACAGTAAATTGCGAATTAACACTTTGACCTCGAGACACTATAATTATGTGAAAAACTGTCAAATTCTAATACAAATCATATTATTCACCTGTGTTTAGAATTGACAATACTACAACTATACAATAAAAAATAATTCTTAAATTTACCTGATAGTTTTGCTTCACTAAGGCAATAATATGTAAAACATTATTGTAACTGAAAATTCAGAGTAAAAATAAAGCAAATATTTCTTTGTTGCTTAAATTCATCACGTCATTAAAACAATTGTTATTTAACTTACTTTTCCAATTTCAGAATAAGATTCTTCTTTTGCATTTTCCTGTGATTTCACATACATAACATCTGTTGCAGCATCTTCAGTTAAATCTGTATTCTCTGCTTTTTCCATATGATCATTGTTTTCTGATTTGAGGATCATTTTAGTTACGTTGCCCTAAAAAAATGTAAAATATCATATTCATACTTAAATTATCTGTTAAACCTGTATTTTTAATTAAACTGCAAAATGATGTACTCATATGCAGAAGATAAATTTGATGTGGTAATAATGTATGATTCTATGCTAAAGATTGAGATACAAGTTACTGAATGTTAACTCAAATCATCATGTACAAAAAATGGATTTTTAATACACTGGAATATCTTGTTGGCTGCCAATAGTAACAGTTTGTAAGAGACATAATACTGTTTATACAGCTGTAAATTTACCAGATTTTCATATAGTACTGGGAAATATATTCTTCGTAATTTTTCATGAATTAAGTGTACTAGAATTTAGAGAAGTACATGTTATACTGACAAACAGATTGGCTTAGTTAGCAGCCACTAAATTGAAACTCCAATGTAAATGCCATTAACATACATTAGACTCTACAGCCAGATCTTTTTCTTTTATCTTGTCTGATCTAAAGTAAATATTAATAAAAGATATGATTATAATGTATATATATATTATATAATATATATATATACTTTATATAAATAATAATTCTTTTTACTCACTTCTGAAACATCTTTATTTGACCAGAACAGTAACCTGCCACAAATAACAACCAAACAATGTATTTTAACAACATAGTGATATCAATGCAATCAGTTTGCTTACCATAGTGGCATAAACAAGTTATTAAAATGATGATGAGAATTAGAGTTCCAACAGCCACAATAGTGAATACTATACTAATAACTATAAGAATTTCATTATATCTATTTGCTTGAATTGTTGTGACCATGTGATTACTAGCTGGTTCTGTATTAGAATTAGTGCACAAATATATTCATATAAATTCTTATCTCAATAAATTTTATTACCTGTTGTGATAGTACTGCATATCATAGCAGGATTGATAATTTCCTGTGACATTACTACATCATCTCCATTGATATCAGTGACAGTGACGTTATAATGTATGTTTACATCAATACTCGCTACCTCATAATTCTTTCCTATTATAGAACCATTGATATTACTATTAGTTGATGATAATTCATAGGAACATCCACTATAATTACATCCTATGATATAGTCACATGATATGTTATATACTCCAGTCCTCATTGTATGGCAAATATTAATTCCTGCAATGTCATTAGTACCTAGTGCATGTGAAGAAAACTACATGTAATGAGTGAATGCATAGTAAATGTTCATAAACTCACAGAATTGTTGGGACTCAGTGTATGATATTCCTAAGCTGTTGTTAGATATAATAGTTAATTTGTAAACTGACTTTATATTTAAACCTGAAATTGTTACTGTTGACACTGAGTTAGTTACTATCATTTTAGATGACAATGTGAGCAGAGAAGCATTTTGACTTATCAGCACAGCAAATAACAAATTGCTTTTTTCTATTTGACAATCTGACACCTAAACATTAACAGAGTAATTAACCAGTTACTATTCTATATTAGTGAATATAATTATCTTTATAGTCAGATTCAATGAGTAGGAGTCCCCCACTCTAAATAATGAATATTCAATATCATTTGTAGAAGGTATGTAAGGTAGAGTCTTGTTTACACATGAAGGTGGACTTTGTCCTACTATATTAGTAGCTGTGATACACATGGTAAAGGGATCACATGACCTCACTCCTTCCAGTGTGAAGTTATAGGAGTTAGTATCAGTCACATACTCAGTGATGTCTTTCAATTGACTGGGACTCAAGAATGTGAGAGTAATATTGAAATGAACAGATACTGTAGGAATGATGATATATTCCCATGATGTCATCAATAAATGTCTATTGATAAATATGCCCAATTCCTTAGGAGGATCTGGAGCATCTGCAGTTAGTGTATATTAAAAAACATCATGCAATTACATTCTTCTACGAATTGTATGTCTTATCATTAAGGCATAACTAGTTGAAAATAATTATGTTTATGATAATTTCTTTACGTATTTTAATATAACAGTCAAGTCAGTATGTTCAACTGTATATTATTTTGTCAGTGGTGATGGATGGTGGGGAAGGTGGGGCGGGGGAAGGGGGGGGGCACACAGCATGTACATTTAGTACACCTTATAAATATACCACCATTTACATTAAATTTCAAGACAACGATCGGCTCTAGTGAATACAATTCAATTTGTAAAACCAATAAAAACATTAAGCTTATTCATATCACAATCAATACCAAACATGGGTTAGTATTTATAGCTGCATTATGGAAATTTAGTTGCCTATTTGCATCTCGAATTATCAAGAGAAAGATTGGTGGTCTAGATGAAAATTCAACAATTTTATGAAGTCATTTTGATGCATATTCACAAAGATGAAAATGACAATGCTGAATTGACAAAAATTTCTATCGATATCTTAGAAAGGAATGATAATAAAGCAAATTTTTTTAACAGTTTTATCATCTTGAAACTTATTTAGATGAACTCATTTAAAGTTATATTTATCCATAAAATTTAATATATACAATGGTTTAATTGGAGTAAACTAGTGTACCATCAACCCACTTTGATACACTTCCATCAACCATATTTATTGTACACCACACATAATTGTATTTTTTATCATTATGTACAAATTGAAAATGCAAGACAAGCCAGAAGAAGGTGATAGTGCACATTGTTATGGTCTAGCTAGATATTGTGGTATGCAGTCACAATTAGGTTATATCAAATAGACATCATATTTGTGACCGGATTTGGGAAAATCCGCCTAAACGCGGCAAACAATTATTTTCAGTGTCACCGGGTAAAGCCTTATGGGTCGATTTTTTTCGAAAAATTTTTTATGGCAGAAATGGATAGACACCAGTTAACTCTAGCTTATGACGCAGTTGTAAGCTATGGCGTGCTCTAGAACTCACACTAGGAGGCTAGAAACACTAGCCGGTTGGACTCGTGTACGGAGAGTTGCTAAGAAATTATTGGCGGGCTTTTCACTAACAGCCGGGAAAAAACTGTAGCTAACTAATTCACTTGCTATTCTACATAATTCACGTACTCACGCAATTCTCGTCATCATAGTTTCTTAAGGAGCCCTGCATTAAGCCTTTTAGACTTCTTTTAATCCGCCTGTAACCGATTTATTCCATAGTGTCCCGGAGACACGCAGTAATAGTATACGGACACAAGGCACGCCCCCTGACCTTAGCAACGCCTTTACCGGGCGTTTTCGAAATCAGCAATAATAAGTTTAGCAAAAATACTGAAGTGTTGTAGTGCGTAGGGCCAAGTTTTTGAAATTGTGAATAGGAAAGGGCATCAACATCATACTTGCCATAACACAACTTTTTTGGACTTGAAAAACAAGCATTTTTAGGGGTTAATTTAGAGCCGAAACAATAATAAAATTACACACTAACATAAAAATAAGAAAAAAGGCTGCTGATATCTTCACTGTTTCACAATTTCTTTCTCAGCTTTTTTTACTCATTACATGTATTCTTACACAATACAGAATATGAAATATTTGATCGCCACATGGGATCAAGCACAGGACCACTTGCTTAATGCACAAGCGCTCAACCACTGAGTTACTACAACAAGCTGGCTAAAAAATACTTCAATTCTGTATTTGTACTGTAAAGGGGTACTGCTACGCTACAGTCTACTGGAACTTTTTTTTTTATGTTCAAAGAGTCTTTTTATTCTCTCTCAACAGATCAACGGAAATTTTCTTTTGTTTCATAGATTCCTGTTATCTGTGGAGACTGAGAGTGAGACTGTAGCATAGCAGTACACTTTGACAGTATAAATAAAGTATTAAAGTGTTCGTTTCCTGGCTGATTGTCGTAACTCAGTGGCAGAGCGTTTGTGCGTTAAGCAAATGGTTCTGGGTTCAATTCCTGGTAGTAACAAAGTTGTTTTATATTGTTTAAAAAGATTTTACTGCTTGCTTTAAAACCTTCTTAGCTAAGCTGCTGATGTAACACACAACACTGTCACACACACTTATTCACTAGATATACATACACAAAAGTTCATATTGTATTCCCTTGGTGACTTTACATAATGGACAATAGATCTTTTAGTAGGAACACGAAAAATAGTGCATTAACAAAGATGATGTTACCAATGCCACATATTTTAGAATATGAACTTCCATGAGTTTGTAAGACCTAACTGCATCCCTCAATCTTCTGATCATAGTATTAGAAACAGTCTATTTCCAAAGGGTAAACATTTAAATTAATTTGAGAATAATATGGGTAAAGATAGTTAACAAAAAGATTTCTTTTAGGTGAAGTTTGGGACTGGGTTGACCACCAAGAGGAGACCAAAACTTGAGAGTCAAATTACTAAAATGATATACGTACATCAAAATAATTATTATATACTAATGGTGTGCTTCAGCACAAATGGTGAGCGAGCTAGCCTGACTTTATAGTGATAACTATGAGCTATGACCTATTGCATAATGTATATAGCTACTGAAATTGAAATCTTTTAATTTGATCTACAAATTACATGATGACAAAGAGAAAATAGTGCTGTTGGATTCGCTATGCTTTTACAAAAATTCAGTCAGTCTTTTTTTGTTTTTTTTCCAGTTTTTTTAGGTTTTGGCAAATCGCTTGATTTTAGCTTGCACTTCCTTAATTGTCACTCAATATGATGTTTCTAATACAGGCGTATGGAGTGAATTTCACTCTCTGGAATTTTTAATGACTGAGGCCATCACTATGTAGCTTAATTACGTCAAGAAACTTGGGTTTTTGACTAGACAAGATATTCTGGCTATTTGTCCTCCCCTGCAAATAGGACTCTCTATTGTTACTTAGTATCTAATTCTCAGGATAAAATGGAGCATAGCTAAATTACTAACTTCCTGTTTCTTGAAGAAGTACCACATTTTAGCTCCCAAACTAGGCTCTACTGCCAGTTTGAACATGAATAAGCAATTGCTAAACTAAGTGATAGACATTACCATAAAGAAATAACTGTGCACAAGCAGGCACTTTACACATTAATGTTCATGACATCAAAAAGGCATATTAAGGAAACCATTAAATTTTTGAGAAGCTACTATGGCCTATTTATACAAGAGTGAATCTTAGTAGAGATTATTATTTACTTGATATTTAATCGTTTAAAATTTAAGGGAGCTTTTTAAACTTTAATTAAAGAAATGACATGAGTGCCTAGCTAATTATAAGCCCAAATTTACCTGCTGTAAACTAAATGCATAGTACTAAAGTCACTGTACAACAGAATTCAACGTGAGCTACAATGATTAATAGAAAAAAAATTATAACACGTACACTGGACATAACATTGCTGTGATTGTGGCACCATATTCTACAAAAACTCATGTTATTTGTTGTATTTACTCATCATTTATTGAGACAATTCTATTTATTTAGTGTCAAGTGTCACATACTTACTTGAACGTATAACTAGAGAATAGTTTCAATTGAAGAGCAAAAAAAGCTATCGTAAAGATTGCCAACGAACTTAACACCATGCGCAGGATACACATAGGCTTGTAGCAAATTGTATTGTATTTGGCAATATCATTATTTATTTGTAGATATAATTATATTAGAAAATTGTATGCATTATAGTTATGTCTGATACATGTTGAAAATCACAATAAGTATTTTATTATAAATGACAGTTGTACTAATGCATGTGAGCTTAACTTTACGCTATTAAAATATAATATATGTTTTTGTAATAGATGTTTGCTTGGAGTTTTTTTTAACGTTGATGTTATTTTAAAAATAAAGTATACCTAACAATTTAGGAATTTAATAAAATGTGTCACTATTAAGTTCTAGCATTACAAATGTTTACCTATAGAGACAATACGAAAATTAAAATGGCACCATAACTAATTTAGTGTGAGCACTTCCCATTTAATTATAGTGAATTTGAATATGAAAGATCTTGATTAATTTAACAGTTGCTTATCATAAATATCATGTTTTTAATTAAACATTTTTAATAGCTACAACTATTACTTACCATACACAGTCACATTAATTGTGCTACGAACTAAATCAAGATTTACTACACTGAAACAACTGAATCCTCTCACTGATGTCTCTGTTGTGTTTACTGTTATTAAAAGTGTACTACTAGCAACTTCAATTCCCGTAATTCGAGGAATACCGGATTCTTGAGTAAGCCTTGGATTAATTTCCAGTTCAGTTCCATTGTTCAGAATTATAGTCCAAGTAGCTATAGTGCTACCTTCCACATGACATGTGATATTTTTCTGTGTGTTGATGGGAATATATAGTGGTCCAGTAGGAAAAATATCAACTAAAAAAACATAAAATTTAAAAACACATTAAGCAAACAAAAATGTAAAAACAAAAATACATAAAACAACACAACTATCAAAATTAATATTTTAGTATCTAAATTATAATTCCTGTACCAATATTGTATAGAATAATGTGATATTTAGGATTTTGCCTAACTTCTTCAGGAATACTATCTATTTCCTACTGTATTGAAATCAACGTACTATGGCCATAGTCTAGTGCAAGCCTATTTTCCTTAAAATATTAACCAACTTTTGCATTGTTCAATTTATTGAGCGTGATAGTGCAACAATTAAGATTGGTATGCCAGGCAGAATTAGATTATTACTAATGTAAATTCCAAAAAAAAAAAGTCTGGAAAATTGACCTACTAAGTACCTTACTGTGGTGAAAAATCACCACATTTCCATTCATACATTCACTAGACATCTAAGGTCTTGTATTCATTTGACAATATACTATAGACTTATGCATTAACACATTTCACTACATTCATCATAATTACACAGTTCACATACACTAAGTATTTCCTGGATGTATCACACTATATATACTTTTGCTTTTGTGCTATTTTTCAGTCAGTACCTTTGTAAAGATCTCAGAAACTGCTAAGCTTGTTTTAGCCACTATAAGTGTTAGAGTTAGGTCCCAGGGGTTGGATTTCTGAGTATCTCCCACCTAGCCTTGAACTGCTGGTGCTGATCTGATTCTGGTGGCAGCAACCACCAGTCTCCTTGCTGGTCTCACCCCACTTACGATATTATTAGTTTTCGATTTACTATCATTTGCTACTGTAGTTGCATTGTAAAGTTCCCCCATTAGCTAGTAACTCCTACCTTGACTTAATGATTGGGCCAAAAAGAGAAGAAGTAATTTTAGCGACATCGACTCTTTCTCTCCTAGTATTCTAGAACTCCCTGCACCAACAGCAAATTTGAAGGTAAACCACACCCCTCAATTAGCACAAGCGAAAATATATCAAAGTTTGTAGTTGAATTGGCACTACCTCCGCGTAGTGGTTAGGTAAAGGGTCTAGCCACGCCACACTATTTGGCATCTACATTGGCACCGTTTGTAAAAAATTAGTGTTTGTAAAAAATTAGTGTCACTAACTTTCTCTAAGGTTTGTTCTTGATCAGAGGTAGATAATTTCACCTTAGTTATACATCATGTAGGACCTTACAGGTTGTAATTGCTTATTTTCCCAAAAAAATAACACTGCTCTGTGGAGTTCATAAAGCACATCCTCTAGTAAAACAGGATACTATACTAATTAACACTACTAAGTTTACTTTTAGTAAAACGTTGTTGAAAACTTCAATTAATAAAAAATATCTACTTTAATTTAAATATGCCAATTGTATAACGAATGACTACAAAAATTGTGACAAAAAATAATGACAATATGTTTATTTAAAAATTGTTCCAGTTCAAATAATATGTTGCTACAGTAGTGTTGAGCGAAGTAAACTACAGACAACAAAAATAGCAAAAATATCGACAAACAAACAAAATGTAGCAACATAAAGTACTTAGTATGAAGTAAAATTGCAAGATAATAAAATTAGAGCATATAAAAAAGTTACTTCATCGGCTTGAATATAAGATTGCCCTCACAAAAAAATTCATTGCAGATTATATTTTGATGAATACAAATATCGAATATTTAAATTTAAGCCTTGCACTTACATTTATCAATTATTACTAATTGGACCTACCACATAAGAAATACAGACTTTGTATTTGTCAATTTTATTCAGAACAAGGCACATCCTGAAAACAAGCCCACATACAGTATCAATGACCACTATTATATGCAATAAAAAAATTTGTTATCTTAGAGTCAATAATACTAAACCGGGACTAAAAAAAATTACGTTTCCTTAGAGTCATCAATAATTATTAAACCGGGACTAAAACTTATCTTGCACAAATTTATGAGAAGAAAGTCGACCAGGATCGCTAGGAAATACACCCAACTTCTAAAATACATTCAAAACTTAAAAGTAAAAAACCTTAATCCAAAATACACTCAATACCAGAAATACACACTCAACACCTGAAGTTATGTTCAATGCCTGAAATACACTCCACACTTGAAATACACTCCACACTTGAAATACACTCAACATTTAAAATATGCTCAACACAAATACGCTCGACACTTGAAATTCACTTAATATAGCTGTTATGTGATTTTTAGTATAATACTGAAAAAAATTTTTCGTAAGTTTTCTTGAATTTATTTTACTGAATGTTGGAGAAATATAAAAGTACTCATGACAAACTTCTTGGCCTAGTTAGCAGCCACTAAATATTAACCCTTTGCAGACTAAATTATGGACAAGAAATGCAGGATTTTAAGCTGTTCACTAAAATCTTGAATAACTTATAAACCGTAATTATTTATTATCTGCAATGAATATATTATAATATGAAACTACTTCAATTTTACTTTAGGATTTTCTAACCACAAAAACACCAGGTTGCCCATGGAAACCATATGCTGTTGATTGACTTTAACGAGCTATATTATCATGAGTATATGTAAGACTAAACATGGTTACTTTGTTTTACACTCATACTTTTATAATTCTCCTATTATGTAACTACTTTAGACACAGTTGCATTATTAAATACTATTGTTAGAAATTCTATAAATATGGTATTTTCGATACATAATCTATACACATTGAAATAATCAGGGGCCACAGCAGGAGTAGTATATTATTTATTTTGAGTTAGAGTTTACTTGCTCTGATACAGATCAAAACAACTTGAAGGAGCAACAGCAGGAGTAGTAGCATCAATAGTATGGAGAAGTACACTACCTGGAAGATAGGTACTCAGAAGAACTAGCAATGTAGAGCCATTTTGAGCAGTGACATTGCCTATAGGCAGGCTTCATCAGAGCTCTCAGCATCTAGCTCTGTCATATTCAGCATTTGATTTTCACTCTCTTCATTTAGTGCTAACAAAGTCATTTCTTCTCTCGTTGTAAAGTTGGTTCAATTCAGTCAGCCAAAATTCGAAAAATTTCTATTGTTACCCCACCATAAAACATCAAAATCACGCCCAATTCAAGCTGAATTCATTAATTTAGATAATAACACCAATACGTAAAGCATACACAAGATAAAGGGGTCGATCTAAGCCCAGGTACGACCAGGTCAATTTGACCCCTATCTGCCATTAAAGGATTAACTCAAAATATGTAAATGCTATTAACTTACATTAGCCTCTATAGCCAGATCTCTTTCATGTTTCTTGTCTGATCTAATTTAGACATTGATATATAGTTGATATAATATTATTATGTATATATATGTATTGTATGAATGTGTATATATACATATTATATAAAATAATGCTTTTTACACTTACTTCTGTAACATGTTTACTTGGCAAGCACTGTTGCCTGCAACACATAACAAGCAAACCATATTATGTTATAGTATAATGATATCAAAGCCATCAGTTTGCTTACCGTAGTGGCAGAAACAAGTAATTAAAATGATGAAAAGTATTACAATTCCAATGGCCACAATAACTACTGCTATACTGATTACTATCACAGTTACATTGTTGGTTGTATTCTCTTTAAGTGTTGTGACATTATCATTACTAGCTGGCTCTGCATTAGAATCGGTGCACAACAAAATTCATACAAAAATTCTAATCCCAATAAATTGCATTACCTGTTGTGGTAGTGCATATCACATCAGGACTAATAATTTCCTGTGAAAAAACTACATCTCCATTGATATCAGTGACAGTAAGGTTATATTGTGTGTTTACATCAACACGTACTACCTCGTATTTCTTTCCAAGTATAGAACCATTCATATTACTATCAGTGGGGATGATAATTCATAGGAACATCCACTATAATTACATCCTATGATATAGTCACATGATATTATGTTATATATTCCAGTCATCATTGTGGAACAAATATTAACTCCTGCAATGTCATTTGTACCTAATAATGAGATGATATCCATATAATATAATGGATGTATGCTTAGCAAATGTTCATAAACTTACAGAATTGTTGAGATTCAGAGAATGCTGTTCCTAAGCTGTTGTTAGATATAATAGTTAAGTTGTAAATTAAGCTTACATTTAAACCAGAAAAAAATGCTGTCACCACTGAGTTAAATAGAACAACTTCTGATGACAATGTATTTTGTGCTGTATTTTGAGCTACAACGTATTATTACCATCTAGCGAACAATTTGCCGTCTAAACATTTAACAAAGTAATTAAAATCAGCTACTATTGTATAATATTACATATAAGTACCTGTATTGTCAGATTTAATGAGTAGGAGTCCCCCACTCTAAATAATGAATATTCAATATCATTTGTAGAAGGTATGTAAGGTAGAGTCTTGTTTACACATGAAGGTGGACTTTGTCTTACTGTATTAGTAGCTGTGATACACATGGTAAAGGGATCACATGACCTCACTCCTTCCAGTGTGAAGTTATAGGAGTCAGTATCAGTCACATACTCAGTGATGTCTTTCAATTGACTGGGACTCAAGAATGTGAGAGTAATAGTGAATTGAACAGATACCGCAGGAATGATTCTATAATTCCATGATGTCATCAATGAATAGCTATTTAGAAATGTATTCATTTATCTGGGATGCCTGTCAGAAATATACAATTTATCTATAATAATTGGAATTTTATCAAAGAGTTAAGGGATATATGGTGATAAAAGATAAGCAAAAAAATGTGAGAGTAATAGTGAAATCAACAGATACAATAGGAATGTTTTATAATCCCATGTCATCAATGAAGAGCTTTTAAAACATATATTCAAATTAACAGATAATTAAGTTATTTAAGGGTTAAGTTATTGATATTGGCTGTTAAAAAGAGAAAAATTTGTTATTATTATGATTATTTCAGCCAAGAATGACTGAATCATACTCAATTTACTGGGAGGGTCTGGAATTTCTGCAGTTAGTATATATAAAGAAACTATGTCATTTTATTTTTATCAGAACTTTATGTGTCTCACTTTTAACCCTTTGGAATTCTTAGAAAGGAATAAAAGAATAAAGAAAATTAAGGAACCAATTTTCAACATGACTTTATTAATCTTAACCCTTTCACCGCCAAGTTTACATGGGACTTGTATTCATAATAGACAAAAAAAACAAAATAAATTATGATATTTATTCTTCAATAGCTAAATTCAATCAGTATTATTTATAAACTGTTCTTCTTTTAAATAAAAACTTACTAAAATCTCCTTGCTGTCTAGTAACTGCTCATCATCTGTACTCATATCATCTAAAATTGAACGGTCTGCCACAGTATCTGAAAGATAGTCAAGAGAATCTCTTGATAATAATTGCTGGCCCATGAAAGCAGTAACTTCTTCTGTTTCTCCATTTTGTTCACCTTCACTAGAGCTATCTACTAGGCCAAATACATCGTCACTATCGTCACTATCCAGGACACACGCCAGGACTTCATCTCGCGATAGCCTCGCCATTTCTTTACTCAAACTTTGAACTTTCAGGAAATATTACCCTTAGTTACCGTTGACGTAATTATTCTATATTAAGAACAGTACTAAAACAGTCATTTCTAAAGCTTTTAAGCTTTGTTGCGTGTCGATAGCATGAACGATTGATTTTTTATACTTTTTAAAACACGGCCGTACTGCTGAGCGCCATATGGCGCTTATGGCGGTGAAAGGGTTAATTTAAGGCTTTATTTTACCATGAAAAATAAAAATGGTATCATGAAATATATAATAATTTTGATTACTTGGGATTATTGGTTATTTCAGGGTTAGTGAGTGAGGATTACTGAAGTTCTACTGTATATACACATTGACCAAGTATGCATATTGACAAGACAGTCTATAGTTACTTCAACTATAGATTTACTATAATAATATGTATGTTCACTGAAAGTTTCTACCATTTTATCACAAATAAAGAAGTCACAAAATATGTCAATCATGTTTCATCATTACAATTGATGCGCATAATAAACTTTTGTGTAAGTACTTTATGTCAATTAAAGTGTAAATATTTTTTTTGAGATATCATTAACTTTTAATGCATGACTAATAAATATTACGGTTGTCATATTACTCAATTAGCTAATTCATGACCAAATATTACAAATATGATAGCTACTACCTAATGCTTTCAATATACATATTATTACTCACCATAAATAGTCACATCTATAGTATTTGGAACTATGGAAACATTCACTAAGCTGTAGCAGCTCAATCCTGTCACTGATGTCTCTGTTGTGTTTACTGTTATTAATAATGTATTAGTACTTCCATTCACATATTTTGCAGTAATACCAGGAAATACTTGTGCTGGTACAAACCTCATTGGAGTTCCATCATTCAGAATAATGCCCCAAAAACCTATAGCCTTGTTTGCTTCCACATGACATGTTACATTCCTCTGTGTGTTGATGGGAATATATAGTGGTCCAGTTGGAGTAATGTCAACTAAAAACAACAGCAACACCAATAAATAGTATATCAAGTGTGAACTTCAATTGTTGCTAATTGTCCTGATCATCTATAGAAAAGTCATTGCTCACTCAGGGTCCTGCATCAAACACTTACCACCACACTGATAGAAATGGCCATCGCGCAGTTTATTGCTGAGTGTGCATTAAATAATTTCAAGCAGCAGAGGTTGCGTTACAATGAAATTTGTCTTACATGTAAAACCGTACCAAAAGTGAAGCTGTGGCAGATTGCTTTGTATGACTGTAACAAAGTGATCTTCAGCTATTCCATTTTAAATAAGTACCTTACCTTAGTTTTCAGCTTAAGCACAATCCCCAGCTAGCTACCACATATTGTTCACTCCGAACAAAACGCCCTACCTTGACTTAATGAGAGGGCAAAGTAGAGAAGTAGTAATATTAGCCGGGACATGGGACTGCTTCTGCGGTATAGTCCAGGGAAGAAACTTTCGGCAGACAAAGGCGACTAGCGAGATTAAGCTACATTTCCAATTACATTTACTAGCGACAACTTGTTCATCATTTTCAATCAACGGAAAGAAAACTTCCGGGATAGGACCACCCTTACCCGAGCGAAAAAATTTCTCCTAGCTATAAGTATTCTTTCAAGAAGTAATAGCTATAACTTAAAAAGTAAGGAAAAACAAAAAAAGGAAAATATACATAAACTCTTGCCATAATAGTAGCTATAATAGCCAATTTGAATAAAATGGCGATAATGTATTAGAGTCTATGGGAGAAGTCTGGTTTGAAGTTTCTGAGTTAAAATACTTGTTATGATGTCCAGACATCATAACAAGTATTTTAAGCCAAGGCACCACCTAAGATTTGACTTTCGGTGGCTCTAGATATCAATTTTTACTAACAATGGTTAGCTATATAGTTTTGATTAAAAAATATTTTAGTTTTAGTCTTTATTCAAGAGCTCTATGACATTTAGTTTTAGTTTTAGTTATTATCATCCTATGTGAAATTTAGTTCTAATTAGTTTACTAAAATGTTTTAATTTTAGTTTTAGTTTTAGTTAACCAAAACAACACTAGAAATAACTATAGAATATTATAGTTCATTCCAATTGCAAGTTATAGTTTATTGTCAGTTAAAGGGAGTGTTTACTTGAACAATAGAAGAAAATAAAAGAAATTGACAAAAAGACAAAAAAGCCCATAAACAGTTGTAGCTAGCTGTCACAGAAAATTTGTAAAATCAAATTAAAGAATTTCTCAGGTCATTTTATTTTCATTATTATTTGCAGGGATTCTAAACAGAATTACATGACTATTGATACATGAATATTAATATATTGCAATTGATTTAAGCAAAACTGACAGTGAAATTATCTAAATCTGTTGTGGTTTTTTTTTTTTTTGCAGCCTCACAACAGAGTACAGTGAACTGGCAAGAATGTGCATATTTTTACAGGATGCTTTTAGCTAGCAAGTATGAGCAAGCTATGTGTAGGTCTTCTTCAGAGGCAACTGGCTATTGTGAAGGAGCAAAATATTTTAGCATCATTGTGGATATACTATCATCTAAATAACTAAAATATTGTAGTAACCATGAACTTTAAACTAATTATCACCTCATAAATTTTCATGTTCATTATCACCTTACCTAATTTTAGTAATCTCGCGTGGATCTATGTCATATTCACCCAGGCTAGAGTCAATACATAATCTTGAAATTACAGACTTAAAAAGCTTAAATCGTCCAGTAGAGTAGTTTGATCCCCCTTTCCAATGTGTTGGGAAGGTTAGCTACTGCCTTTGAGTACATTGTACTGAGTGACACACTGACTGACTGACAAGTGAGTATAATAACCCTCTCAAATGTACTTTGAGTTCATCAAAGTATTTGTTTGTATTTTAAATACCATTTAACCTCAACCATGAAACATAATATAATTATATTTTTGGGTCTCTCAGCATTATTCAATGGACATTGCAAAGCAGATGCATTGAAGTGTGGACAGTGTTTGTGTCTTAAAGTTGATGAGATATTTTTATGAAAAAAGTCAACTGTTGTTTAGGTAAATCAGCTAGTGACTACCACTTCAGCAGCAAAGACGACTTAATTATTAACTGAAATTTACGTGTAAATATTCAAGAGAATACTGGAGTGGCTTCACAATGTCCATTGAAAATTGTTCTGAGAGCGTACCCACTAATGAGGCTATGTATCAATGATTGTAGATGTTACAAGACTTGATGGTGGAGGCAATGGAATATAGCATGTCACTTAAAAGTTAAACAAATTAAACCTGAGCAGCTACAAAACTCAAGGAAAGTGTTAAGACCATTGTCACACGATTTCTTCTTTTGTAATGAGCCATTGTGATACTGTTATCATTCATATCAGCTGCTCTCTCTATATCTCCGTTAGTAATGTTTAGTCAGCTAGCTAATTTCATAACTTTCAATTAAACTAAAAGATGAGATGAACTGGCTGAAAATGTAATGGGAGCTCTCAACAAGGAGAAACTGAATGAGAAAGTATGCATGGTAATCACCTGCTGCAATCAATGATCTGTTGACACAATTTTGGACAGTGCACTTTTAGTAGACAATAAAAACACTCGACTGTTCAAAAATGGATGACTACCTATTTGGACCACACCTCCAGAAGCATCAACATCTCTGAAAAATGATGAATGACCAGTGGTAGTCCCAGGAAGCAAACCCTTTACCTGATCGTTTCTTCGTAAGTACCACAGTAATAGTTTGGCTAAGGCAAACTGTAGGACAGCAGTCAGCGGTTGCTATCGACTATCTAGCTCAGCCCCCTCCCTTAGCAGGTGCATGTCAGATCATTCAGTCTCCATGTTGTATTTTTGATCTGTTCAGTATGCCGAGATTAGCCACTGTGTAATAATAATTATTTCAAAAGCTAAAGTATTGTATTCCTATTAGAAAAGAAAACAACAACAGCAACAACAACAAAAAACAACTAAATAACCAGCTAACAATAATGGTGGAACACAAAAACTAAATTGAAGTCTGCATTTGAAAAGCAAAAACTATCCAATATTGATGACTTGAATAAAAAAAAATGCTGGGAATTGCCATAATATGTTCAAGACTGCTTGGAGAATTGCTGGGTGTACTCATAACACAAATGTTGCATTGAGCTATAATTCAATGATATTCAATCCTACTCTGTATTGAGGCAGTGATTACTAGCATGATTTTAAATGAGTTTCTCATTCAATTAAGTTCTCCAAAATAGTTTATCAGTCTTAGATGCTGTTTGTGCTATTTTTTACAAATAACCAAGCACAAACAGTAGATTAGCATTCAAACATTTTTAGTAGTGTTTAAAGATGATGTGAAAGCATATACATAGCAATATTTGCAATACTGGATAACAAAATATTATATAAGTGGTTAAATTTTGGTTTCTTTAATAACTCGAGTGGGTCGCTGTAAGTTATATCAAACATAAACGAATGTACAATATGTGAGTTTGCATTATATATTTTGCAGTAAATTAATAGTATGCTATATGAGAGTACTGCAAGCAAATGGAGGAGTAAATGCAGAGAGTAACAAGAAGGAAGAAGTGTGAGTAGTAGAAAAAAGAAAGAGGATGAATGAACAGATGGAAAAAGGGTTGAATATTGAATGAGAAGACAGAGGTCAAAGGACAGGAAATGGAGAAGAAAATGAGTGAATGTGGACATGTAAGAAGAAATTGTGTTGGATAAGGAGATAAAGAAATGGAGTGTGAAATGATGAAGAAGTAATGGTGAGCAAGAAAATAAGAGAATGAAGAATTATGAGTGAGGAGATGGAGACAATATGTGGCAGAACATACATATATATCTGTGATTTGCTATAATATTATAGGTAAGACATATTTAAGTGATATGTTAACATTTATCAACTTATCTACAATGATTGTGTGTACAAGTATGTTAAAGGGACAATAAAAATGCTGATGCTTGCAATGCTTATAAAATATGTTATAGTTGTAGGAGTCAGTATCATCCACATACACAGTGATATATTCTAATTGGTTTGTCCATTAGAAAAGTGGGTACTATTGTGCACAACACAGATACAATAAAAATGTTATTGTAACCTAAGATAATAATTTGATTGGAAAGTATACAGATTTTGTATAGTACTGTAACATAATAGTAACTTTATTCTCAGTTATAGTTGCATGATAAACAAGTGAAGGACAAGATACTGTGAAAGGATGAAGATAGTTTTATTAGCAAGATTAATAATAACAATTGCTTTAACTAAGCTAAATTAATATGTTATTTGTTTATTCATTCCCTAATGACAACAAGCATATAACCTTCAAACTTAGCAGCATATCAAATGAATCTACAATAGACTGTGAAAGTAGTTACTTCTAGACTGTAAAAATCGAGGAACGAGTTAGCTTGTCATGTACAAAATTTATGTTTTGAGGCAGAGTCAATTGAGTGAAACTGTTTGTCATGGATAAACATTTCTATTATAATTCTTAAATAATGTGATGATTGTACGTAATAAATTAAGCTGATTGTCATAGTAAATAAATTGAATTATAATGCATACATTATTATGTCTAATAGCACTGCTAAACTTTATATATTCAACCAATATGCAATGTTCTTTTATCCATGGCAAAGACATGAACTAATTTGATATTAGTGTTTTTTGTATGTTGGGTTACATAAGCATAAGTATACTTCTGTGTCCATATTATTTTAACTGACCCAGCAGTCTTCTATCAAGAATAAAAACTTTCAGTATGATGTGAACACTGCATACACAACTTTTTAGAGAAGGGAACACTCACATATAAAGTTTGGCTTTCTTTATACAAACAAACTTAGATAAACATAAGTTGGTAGATTTCAAACATCATATGGACAATTGATTCACTGCTTTTGGATTATTCTGTGTGCCATAAATCCCAGCATTAACGTTGATGTTGGTATAAAATTGGGGATTTTAGGTTCACTTCACTAGTATATTACATAAGAATGTTTAAGTCTGTAATGAAATTGAAGTCCTGCTAGCCACCTGTATGTCTAAAATTGGATGGTCAATCACTCAACTCATATAAATGAAATAACAAGAGTTATAATAAAACGAATTGACTAAGAGATGAAAATGAATTATTGTAAGATGAATTTAGTGACCTCACTATATAATTAAAATTTTCAATATAGAAATAGTACAATGTACCCATAGTTAAACTTTATCTATCATTAATCCTGATTATGTGGAGTAATCTCCACATTCAAGTCAAACTTTGGGAAGCTATATTGTTTACAAAACTTGTAACATTCAACCAAACCATGCACTGATAGTTTGTGTTATCAAGTTAAAGTATCATATTCTATTTATTTATGCTTTACAATAATAATATTTAAAATAATAATATTTCCTCACAAAATAATGTAGTCCTATTCAGTACAATAGATATGATAAATTTAAATTAAGTTGATTCTAATAACATGTTTACAATTACATTTTTTGTATACTTTATATTATCTGATGATATTATAACACAATGTGTATTATTGGGAAAGTCAGTTGTGTTGTTGCATTGTAAGCTATCATACTGAATAAGTTCTTGCGGTGGACAATACATAAATTAGTCTTAGTGTGTTGTGTAGATAACATCCTTTACCCAATGGACATAATGATATCATTCATACATGTAATTGATTACCACTGCATGTCTCACGTAATTGTATCTGTTATGTTGTAAATTGTATTTTACAATTGTTCGGCATAATCCTTGCAATCAACTAACTAGTAACTTTGCGAGACCACCTACAGGCTTTCACCAGCTAGACCTGCAATGACTGCAGAGTATCCATGCTACCGATATTGAATTCCTCTGCATAACTTTAGTTGGTCTTGGTCAGAGAAAGTGCTGACCTGGTCTTTCGGGATAGTAGGCTGTTTGTTTCTGGAGTTACTTTTCGAACAGTAGGTGGTTTCTTTACTTGTCTAAAGTGTACAATTAACTTGTGTGAATATATTAATAATTTTAAGATACAAGTTTAAAAGTTAATATTTTAATATTGTTGTTATAAACTAGATCATCATTCTTATCTTTAACGTATAATGTTGCATAAATCTAATTCAATCCTATCCTTTTATGCAGACAAGGAAAGTGGCATAATATAGAGGAGAATGCAGAATTTGTTAGCTGAGAAGTACCTAGCTAAATGATATGTTAACATCATCATCATCATCATTGTGTACTCTAGTTGAAAATGCAAATGCTGATACTTGCAATGCTTCTAAGAATATAGTGCTAGTAAAAGTCACATGAACAGAAAATGTTTTCTAATTAACTTGGACTGGATAATGGGCAATGTAATAGGGCACAGCACATTATGGGAATAGTATCAAATTCCAAGATATTCTCTTGAATGGAAGCTTATGAAATTAAGTATGACTTGTACTCTAAGTTTTGGACAATCTTACTCACAAAAGCCTCTCTATACTTTTTTTGAGTTAAGTAGAAGTAATAAGAATATCCTATAGTTTATAGGTACTTGGTTAGAAAAACTTAAAACTAAGCTGTAGAGGTCTTGAAATTAATAGAGATAGCTATCATGAACCAATTTTACAGTATAGTGGGTAAAGATCTAATCCAAAAACAGAGGTTTTAATTTACTCCATTGAACTAAGTAAACTTTAATACATAAAATTATATCTTTACTAGCAAGTACCTTACCACACGGTGGCGCCTGACATATTGGGAAGTAAGAATGGCCAGTAGTATAGGTTATTTTTACTCTCTTTAATATCATTCTCTACCATTGGTTAAGGTTACATAAGGTTTCGTTTCCAGCTCGTTATTTTCTGAACTATCTCAGTTTTTCTTATCCCCCACCTTTCCTATCTTCAGCTCTTTCTACTTGAGCCATGGAGTCCCTTCTCCTTTGTCTAACCCTCGTTTCTCAGGTTTTGCAAAACTTTTACCTTGTTATTCGTACTGTCGCCCACCTTTTTTAAACTTACGCTGCCTTTACTGTCAATTCCACCCCATTTAGTTACAATTGATAGCCTATTATTGCTTTCTCTTTCTACTTTCGCCTTCCTTATTGAAACCTGCGCCGCCTTCACTATTCCACCCGCTTCTTAGTTATCAATCACTTGGGAATAGATATAGAGGGGACGTGTTTAGATAAGAGGAAGGGGGAGGGATGAGTCAATGCCAGTTGAGCATTCAGCATCGCCCACTATCCGTACAGCATTCCAGCCTTATTAGCTCTCTACTGAAGTCGTTGTTATACTAGCTACACACTCTACTTGTCTGAACTCGCTGACAAATTGGTCCGATGCGGGTGTCACTTTTTCTCACTTACGCTATTAGTTGGTGGGTTAAAGAAAGTAAAGGACAAGGTAAATAGTAAAGAAAGTGATAGTTTTAGCTGGATAGTAGTTTCATTGCATACATGCGATATGTGATTGACTTAACAGTCTCTGTGAGCATAAAATGTCTTTCTTTCCAAATGTTATTATAGACACAAGCATGAGTGTGACTGAGCTTTTTACGAAATTGTACATGTTAGTTCTGTACATGTGAATGTTATTGCCAATGTGCTCAAGAAGGAGTTATTATTTTCAAAATTGCAGTTTAATCTCTATTCAATGGTTTGTGAATGCAACATATTGCAACAAATGGCTACCATTATAATCCAGTTAGTTTAGATTGTTAATATGACTGGTGCATATTATACAGAAAAAATTCACAATTTGTTATTTACACAAAATCAATGAATATAAATAAAGGGGCTAACAAACTTTGTTAATGGCTAATGATGATACATAATTATACACACATAATTAAGACATACTAGCAAGTACCCCGCCACATGGTGGCTCTTGATGACGTAATGCAAATTATGAATGCAGTAGCACAAGATCTCTTACTCAGTTATTATTCTCTACCATTGTTTAAGGGTACATATGTTTCCCTTTCCTGCTCTCTTTTTTCTGAAGTGTCAGCTTTTCCTCTACCCCACCTCTCCTATCTTCAGCTCTTCTTGGGTGGGGGGGGGGGGGGTTCTTTTCCTTTGTCTATCTCTCCTGGATTTCTGTCCTACTTTGAGAAACTTTTGTCTTCTATTTCCAACTTCAGCCTTTCTTTTGAAAGCTAACCCCCACCTTTACTCGTCGATTCCACCCACTTTTTAGTTATAATTAATCGCTTGCCTTTTTGCATTCTCTTCACCCCCATTTTAAACCTACACTGCCTTACCTCGCCTATTCCATCCGCTTTTCAGTTACAATTAATCGCCTTTTACCTTCTCTTCCAAACTTTCGCCTTCCTTTTTGAAACCTACGCCGCCTTCCATCGTATATTGCACCTAGTCTGGCGTCGCTGATCCTTTCCTTCCCTATATTGGTGGGCGGGGAGGAAGGAAAGGGTCTGGCAGCTCTAGTATCAACGACTTGTGCCGGCACCAGAATAGTGGCGCTCAAAAGCATCCTAGCCTTCCGAATTTCGATGCCACTGAACAAGTGTCACGCCTTATTCTATTAACGCTTGTTCGTTGTTCAGGGCAAGTGCTATGTCTTCTTTGCAGTGGCTATTGGAGAAAACAATAAATGCTTGGGGCATTTGAAACTAAGAAAAATGAATAGTGACTATAGCAAAGGTTGTAAAAATAGTGGGAAAACTAGTTGTAAAAAAACAAGATTTCATAATGTAAAAAAAGAAAAAAATTATGATTGCTCTAAAGATATGGAAACAAGGAACTTTAATACCAAATTTTTGTCTTGAAAGATGAACACTTTTAAACTTGCCCAAATTGATTTTTTTTCAAGATGTATACAATTTTTTTACAACTAATAGATATTATAATGTTATGTTTCATTATTTTGCTTACCAAAAATAAATGAAATCATTATTTTTTATTTATCAATGGTGAATTCATTTTTAGAGCATAAAATTTCATTTCTAGTAAAAAGTTTAGTGCTTTTTTTTCAAGAATTTCTACTTGTGGATAAAAAATTGAAGTATAACTATTATAAAAGTATACATATTAATGTTCTAGATTAAGTGAGAATGTAATTCTATGTATAAAGCAATTTGTCCGCAGTTTTACAGACAAAATGTATAAGTACATAAAGTATAACAATCTAGTCAGTATTACTCCAACTGGCCACTATTATAATATTCCCATTCACACATAGGAATGTCACATAATATCATGTGGAAGGTGTTATCTGACACAGAACCTTGAGCAATGGCCATTTCTGTACTGGCTCAGTTATATCATAAAAATTTGCAACAATTGAAGTTCACACTTGATATACTATTCATTGCACACTCAGCAATAAACTGTGCATGGCCATTTCTATCAGTGTGGTGGTAAGTGTTTGATGCAGGACCCTGAGTGAACAGTGACTTTTCTATAGAGGATCAGGAGAATTAGCAACAATTGAAGTTCACACTTGATATACTATTTATTGGTGTTGCTGTTGTTTTTAGTTGACATTACTCCAACTGGACCACTATTATATTCCCATCAACACACAGAGGAATGTAACATGTCATGTGGAAGCAAACAAGGCTATAGGTTTTTGGGGCATTATTCTGAATGATGGAACTCCAATGAGGTTTGTACCAGCACAAGTATTTCCTGGTATTACTGCAAGATATGTGAATGGAGTTACTAATACATTATTAATAACAGTAAACACAACAGAGATATCAGTGACAGGATTAAGTTGCTACAGTATAGTGAATCTTACTCTAGTTCCAAATACTATAGATGTGACTATTTATGGTGAGTATGTATTGAAAGAATTATGTAGTAGCTAAATAACTATTTACATTTCGCCTTGGGTAGGCATACATATTATAATTGCATGCATTTTGTCTGTGGAATGCACTGCTGTTTTCAAATCAATTATCATATAAGCGACTATACAGTACAAAATCAAATCCATAACACAATTTTCTGTGCAATAATAAAAAAAATTTTAGAAATTTTTCATAGCTATTACGGAACCTAGTAATAATATAATATATAGCACACACATGATACACATGATGTTGGTTTTATAATTATTACTACTTTCAAATGCTTTGACATAATTCCTTCATAATAATTTTTAGGAAATCCAGATCCTTCATAGGAACTAATACTGTACAATACGTTCACATACAATTTTGTTAAGTAGCCTCATTACTATTATCAAAACTTAATTAGCTAACACTGACTGTATATTATAAACATATTAATACCTTTCTAATAAAGCTATTATTTATAGTTTTTCCTAACACTTGTAATATAAGTCAGTCTGACTATAAACAGTTCCATTTTAGCATTCAATCAAGGTACTACTCTAGTAGTTCAGTGCAGCTTTTTTGCTAAGGAAATAGATATGAATATAATCAATATTTGGATATGATGAAGTGAATATACACTAAATGAGCATTGCATAAAAATATGAATAATAATCAGCTATGATTAGGACTCACAGTGCTGTTGTTTTAAACTTAACTATAATTTTTTACAGCTAGATATTAAAGTTGTTGAGGGAAGACAAAATTATTTGACTCAAATTTGTCACTTAAAACTTATCTTTTGTCACCTTTGACCCCATAACTCGTCAATAAAATTCAAAATATTATAGTAAATTATATATTTCTGACAGGCATCCCTGATAAACCAAGTAAATTGAATTTATTCCTGAAAAGCTCTTCATTGCTGACATCATGGGTTTATAGAATCATTCCTACAGTATCTGTTGACTTCACTATTACTCTCACATTCTTGTGTCCCAGTCAATTGAATGACATCACTGAGTATGTAAGTGATACTGACTCCTATAACTTCACACTGGAAGTAGTGAGGTCATGTGATCCCTTTACCATGTGTATCACAGCTAGTAATATAGTAGGACAAAGTCCACCTTCATGTGTAAACAAGACTCTACCCTACATACTTTCTACAAATGATATTGAATATTCATTATTTAGAGTTGGTGATCCTACTCATTAAATTTGACAATACAGGTAATTGTGTACAATATTATACAATAGTAGCTGATTATAATTGCTCTGTTGTTGTTTAGATGTCAAATTGTCAAGTAGAAGATAGCAATTTGATGTTTGTTTTGCTTCAAAGTCAAAATGCTACTCTGCCTACATTGTCATCAGAATTTGCTGTAATTAATTCAGTGCCAACGGTTACAATTGCACGTTTAAATATAAAATCTGTTTACAACTTAACTATTGTATCTAACAACAGCTTAGGAATAGCATTCTCTGTATCTCAACAATTTTGTGAGTTAATTAAAAATTGCTTGATCTCACATTTCATTTTTAACAATTATTTTGCATTAGGTACAAATGATATTGAGGGAGTTAATGTTTGTTCTACAATGATGACTGGAATATATAACATATCATGTGACTATATCATAGGATGTAATTATAGTGGATGTTCCTATCAATTATCATCTACAAATAGTACTATCAATGGTTCTATAATAGGAAAGAATTACGAGGTAGTGAGTGTTGATGTAAATACACAATATAACCTCACTGTCACTGATATTAATGGAGAAGATGTGATTTCAATGCAACAATTGTATATTCATTTCATATTTTTATGCTCACCTTTAACAGGTCAGGAAGACAAAAAATAATTTTGTAGTAACTATTATCAATGTTTTATGTAGATGTGGAAACTACAACTTTCAGTTTAGCAACAATTGATAATAATAACATATTAATTACATCTGTAACAGTTGGAGTAATGGTGCCTTTTTTCATGATTGTAGTCATGGTAGTGGCTGTTGTCACTTTTGTACTTCTAATCAGGAATGGTAAGATACAATGATATGGCAAGAATTATTATTACATGAATGATTGTTGTTGACAATAGATACGTTTTCATGTAGAACAAGAGGAAAGTAAGTATCTAACAAATTTATATGCTAATAATTTATCAAAATATACTTGTATGAAGATCTGATGCAAGGAATACAAAAGCTGAAGATGTACTTATGCAAGAAAGAAAAATTTTATAGCTACACGTGTCCATAAAATACAATTTATGTATTTGATCTTATAGAGTTCTTTAATATCATTGATATTCTACAAGCATTGCATAAGTGCATTATCGAGAAAACATGTTAAAATACATTGTACTTTATTTAAATAGAAATAGAAATAAAATTAAATAGGAATCCAAAAATATGTGAATTTTAATGAGCCGATATTCAGTTATTGTAACTTATAATTTATTTGTCAAAAATATCCATATTAAAATATAAATGAACTGTAAATTTATTAAATCGGTGTATAAAATTAGGAGAGAAAATAATAATAAATAATTAGTGATATGCTTTCACGTTATATTTAGATTGGTCTTCAGTATGACAACAATGTATCATAATGGTGTAGTTAATGTCATTTCTACTCCATCAACCGATGACTTCACCTGTGAGACTAATCAGTCATATGACATCGTTAAGAAAAAATATCATCCCACTATATCACAGTCTAGTCCTGTTCCACTTTATGAAAGTGTGCAATAGAACTAAGTTTGATCTTCATGACAATGATTCACTTATATTTTTTGTGTTAATTTATCATTAATGTTTAGTGTATTTATAGTACATGTGTAGTACTCTAACAATAATCACAATTTATTATAGTATTGTTAGTTTAGCTGTTGTGAATTTGTTGCAGCATAAATTAAGCTTTAATATGTTTGATGTTGTTGAGTTTTCCGTCTTCCTATATATTTCTGATAATGTCTAAGTATGTGACACTTACTTAACAAACATACAGCAACCCCTTACCTATAGCATAGCTTGGAAAAATACATTTCAAATTTTTGTACATACTCATCCTTACATGCGTAATCTCCAGTGATCAGTTTTGAAAAACTCATGAAGTTGTTTAAACATTACAAGAAAATTCTATATAGCTAAATTTGTAAAGTAATATTATAGCTACTTTTGTCAGAAGTTACAACTAGCTACCATACAAAATTTAGTGAAGTTTTTTTTTTATAATCTACTTGGATGAACTGAATACCAACAAACAATGTAGATAGCATATACTCTGTAAATAGTATTTTGCTATTGGTGTAAACCAATTATATGTAAAACATCTGAATCAATCCTGTAATGGTACACAACACATTGGATAGGGAATGATACAGAAAGTGTATCAATACAGGATGTAATACATGATCTCAATAATTAAATACAAGTAGAGTGATACCGCTAATAGACATAATATACCACAGTAACGCAAAAATTGTTTATAATGGTTTGTTCTTCCTACGTTGTATTACATAAACATAAGTATACTTCAGTGTCTATATTATTGTTAACTGACCGACCAATCATTCTTTAATCAAGAAGAGAAGTAAACTTTCAATATGATGTGAACAGTGCATAGCTACTAAACATTCTAGAGAAGGGAGAACTCACATATACAGTTTGTTTGTTTTTGCACAAACCAACTTAGCTAAACACCATTTGGACAAGATCTTAAAACATAAGTGACTCATTGCTCTTGTGTAGTCCTGGGGTCATAAATCCCAGTGTTATTAGCCTTGATGTTGGTATAAATGTGGGGATTTTAGGTTCTCATTACTACTTTATATTGTTTAAGTTTATAATGAAATTGAAGTCACCTGCATGTCTAACATAAGAAGGTCAATCATGCAACTCTCAAAATGAAATATTAAGAGGTATATAATAAAACAAACTGTCAAGGAATAACTATGAAAATTAATATGCCATGAAAGGTGAATTTTGTGACCTCAACTTATTTACAATTAAATTTTCACTATACCCATACTTAAACTTTATCTATCATTAATCATGACTGTCATGTCACTCAATATAGTATATTGTGGTTCATTTCCATATGAGGAGTAAACATCAACTCAAGTAAAACTTTGGGAAGTTATCATGTTTACAAAACTTGTAAAATTTTGCACAACAGTGCTCTTATAGTTTGTGTTGTCAGGTTAAAGTATCATTCTATTTCAGTGTGCTTGATAAGGTTTCAATAACACTTATATTTTCAACCACTTATCATAATCATTTCTCAGTTATTAAAATTTTTATTCTATTTCTATTACTAATTCATCATAACAGTGCAGTTAACAAACAATTAATCATGACAATGAACGATTTCTTATTAAAGACCTACTTTTATTCTCAATCAACTTACATTATTTTTATAACAATAATAAAGAAGCGGGTACTTATCACATAATATCAATGCAATTTCATAAATACAAGACTGTTGATCACTTATCATTCAGTAGTTCAGCATTATTGCTGATAGTCATAGTTATAATGGTTAAAAATAGCAGCAGTGTAAAGTTTTACATGGTAATTATTTTATTGGACACAAAAGTGACAGTGAATCAGCCAATAACAAAATACATTAATCAGAAAACAGATAATAATGTACTGTTTCTAATGCAGTGTCTAAAACATGTTTTCCCTTGGATTTTTTTAGCTCATAAAAAATAATTCTACTAACCTTTTAAATTGTTGGAAAAATTATTCACGTACTTAAGTGTTAATACACTGAGTCTTCAGCAAGCTATTTTATTATTAATAATGTATTCCTTGTGAATATCTACATTATATTTTTGTTCAAATTGTAACAAGTGCAAACTGAAGAATGCTAGATGAATAAATTATTTACACATTGCCTAAAAACTGAGAATCAACAAAAAGGGAAGTTTGAGACTATTATGATATTGGCTTTGGCTATAATCTAAGATACATTTTAAACTCGTGTTGAGGTCACCAAATATGGCAATTTAATGTGAATCTCATGTAAGGAAACGGATTGTATATTTACCAATGTGTAGCACATTAATATCATGGATATTAATGTGAATTTAGTGTTCCTTCATAGGAAATTAATAGTTTGTAGTCATCAGTTGCCACAATGGTCCTCAATTATTTTCATTTTTGTAGAATTAAAACAATGTTTTGTCAATTTTTTTTTAAATTCTTAAGAAAGTGACAAAATGCTTAAATGGTATTAGAATTGTATATATGTTTTCATTGGCCAAAAAAAGTTATGTCATATGAATGGAGGTATTAGCTGCATATGGCATTATCCTCAATAATTAAGCTCAAAAGTGTATTATTTGTGGTATTCCTGAAAGTTATTGTGTCATTAATTGTAATACATAATAGTGAATTCAATAGGAACATCAGTGGCAGGGTTGAGTTTCAAAACATTTGTTGCTATAAATAACATAACTTAATTATTGTATATGAATAATCACAATATCTAATACAATTTTTAAAATTTATGTTTTAAATTACTTTGTGTGTGTGTCGTGGTGACTAAGGTGATAGATAGAAAAATAGAGACTGTTTATACTTTAACGGCAGACATATGCATTGCAACACTTGTAACAAATTGCTTTTTAAGTATTTATTATTGGATTATGAGAAAACAATTATTATTTCACGTTTTCTCAACAATTTAATTGTTTTAATGTGACATCCTGTGCATATTAAAAAATGTTAAAATCTCAATTTTTTTTAAATTTCTCAAGGAACTAGTTAAATAAAAACTACGCTCATTGTGCATAATGAATTTGCAATAATATTCTATATATACTTTTTAAACCACTTATTTTAAAATATTCACACTGGTTACAGCATTTGTTTTATTTCTCAGTTTCATCAGAAATTAGTTAATAAAATGAATCATCACACTAAATCGTAATACATTGTATACCCACTTTCATTTTCAATAAAAAACAATAAAGCATGTTGCATAATATATAATAATATGTATCATACTTCTTACATGAGTCAGAGTGTGATATGGTGAAATATTTCCTGAGCAGGCTAATATATTATTATGAGTCAGAGGTGAGAGAAAATAAACCCTGAGAGTGAAACATCATGCATATCACTCTGAAGAGTGAGGTTTATTTCATGTTATATACCTTCACTAAAGTAGTTTTATGGTAACTCTTGGTGTAAAGTTGGCCTTAAATCTCTCTAGGGGCTTCCCATACTCCAAGCTAATATTTTAGCAGGTTGGATGGCTCCACTAGAATATGGTAGCTGTAAAAATCCTGAAAGCTTGTAAGCCAGGCCAGTTGCTATAACTACTCGGGTAATGAGCTTGCATGCAGACATGAATAAACCTTTAGCATCAGAAAAAAATCATATTTACCCTTACGTTACGCCATCCTTAATTGTAACAATGAAATTACATTTTTTTAGAATGCTGTTATTATTATTATATTCCTTCTTAATATATACATTATATTTATGTTGAGGTGGTCACAACTACAAACGGAAGAAATATTACTCATATTTATAACTATAATAGTTTTTAATTCCATGAGAAATGGTCTGGGTTCATGTAGCGGGCAAAAATTATCACTCAAGGGAGGAGAAAATGAAGGTTCCTTGACAGTGATACACTTCACATCAGGCGGCAAATTTGGTGCTCTTGAAGTATTACCGGATCTTCCATGTTTACAACTACTATGTCTGCCGCGGCTCTTCCCTTTACCCTGCCCTCTATCACTCCTCCCTCTACCCTGCCCTCTACCCTTCCCTCTGCCACTCCTCCCTCTCCCTCTCCTACCACCTTTTCTACCTGCTCCTTGTCTCAGAACTTCGCCTGTTGCACTATCACTACTATCCATGCTAACATCACTGAATTCCCCACTATTGTTCCTGCCTTCCATGTTACTTACACTTGCATTACTATCTTCCCTACTACTTATATTTACTGAACTACTTGCATCATCACATTCCATACCACTACTATAGTCATATCCAGAACTCTCATGCTCCTCCTCACTCTCACTGCTAGAATTCAGTACCTCATATACTATATTTTCCTTCCTACTTTCATTCACATTCTGAATTGCATCCAACTCACTACTGTCTTCAGCGCTTAATGAAGAATGTTCACCAAAAAAATTGCACATCCACTTATGCAAGAACTTCCAGGCCCAGTAACTCCAGATATAACCTTCTTGGCCTACTTCACTACAACTGGAGCAGGAAAGCGACGGATATTCTTCTTCGCCAGTAAGTAGGCTAAGAACCTCAGCCACACTAAGCTGTTTCTTGATCATGTTTTCAAAAAAAATTGGGAAACATTTTTTAAATCTAATTATAGTAAAAACAATCAACAGGGCAATAGAAGCACGGGCGACAAGATTGTAATATTGAAATGAAGCTACTACTTGAGATCACACTGGAAAATATTCTTGAAAAATGTGTATTTAAATTTACAAAATCAGTTGGCTATTACATGTTAGTGTAAGGGTGTGTTTTCATGTATGTGGTGTTTTTGTTGTAGTTGGCGAGTGTTAAGCATTAGGATATCTTTGTGTAAGTAATTAATGTGATATGATTGTTTTTTCATTTGTATTGTAGGTTGTGAAATTTATTATCAACAGTGATAAACAATTTTCAGCAACAAGTTCACCTGACTTTTAGACATAGTATGTGTTACTTTTCAACCAAACTTTAATATCATCGTAACTTAATTTTACACGGTAAGTGTATATTATTTCTACATATTTTTTCTTTGTGTGTCAGCAATTTATATTTTTTTGGTGACTCAGCAATTTATAAGTTACTAAAACAATAGTATACAACTACACAATAATAGCTACAACTGAGTAAAATGTGAAATTCATCATTTGTTTTTCGTAAGACTAACTATAGTTTACCATAATTATTATGATTTAGGATTGTATAAGATTACAATAAACCATGAGCAGACTACAAGTGACAGGGAAGACCAACTTTTTACTGGGTAGTGTACATGCAGTGAACTATGAGTGACGCGAAGTATTCTAATTTAGAGTTTACTTTCATGTTTTGCTTATGATTTACTGTCCAGTACACCATTGATAAAACTTAAGTAAGTCATATTACAAATGCTATATTGTTAGGTAAACATGCTTGTTATAGCAGTACAATAGTTCGGCATGTTCTTCGGAAGGTGATGGACTGCAAACAGTGTTCTTCTCAATGTTTCTACACTGAAACAATTACTTGTCAAAGCTGTACTTGGATCCACTTTTCCTAATAGTTGAAAGTGTTGTTAAGTTATAAATTGAAAAGTTAGCATGCTCAGTTGAATCACTGGTGTGCTACCATCAGCTGGGTATGAGGTGGATGTAGAACCTGTTGACCATAAAGCTTTCCCTGTTGTACTTGCCTTATACTTGTAGACTATTTTAATTTTTCTCCTATATATTAGGAGAGAGGAGGGGGAGGTTACAAAATATGTCAGGTGGTTACAATTGGGGAATAGGCCTTCACAAGTTAGTACATGGGCAAGGTGTCAGCTTAATTTGGGGTTATTGCATTAATATGAGATTCACAAAACAATCAGCCAAACAAAAATTGTGGCACCATCTGGTCTTTGTAACGTATGGTCTTTATAACGTATTCTATCACTATCTTGAGCCATATCAGATAGTAAGGTTCTGTACACAGTCTAAATTGCTTCCCTACACGTTCATTACATTTCTGAAACAAGTTTCCTATAGGGTTTCTAGACAGCAGTGCTTATTGAAATTTTGCCAAATACTACAATGATTATAATAATTATGAATAAGATGGAATAAGCAGGCATTTGTAGAGATGTGGAGTAAGCACTTTCAGGTTGTCACAAACTTGTGAAACACTTGTAGTACTTCACGGCCATCTGTGTTAAGTCACAAGTTCTGTAGGAGGGTAACTCAAGTCTCCTTCAAAATAAAGCCCTGTATGAGAAGTATGACTAGCAGCCTGTGCGCAGTGTGATGAGGTGAAATTCCTCAAGTAAAAGCAAGATGGTATCTTCCAGGCTAGAGGAAAGTTATTTTAAGGATTAGCCAGCTCTGATAACCACTTAATTCGATGCCTAGTGAGACAAAATATCTAACCTCTTCCCCAAACACTTACATTCTTTCCAATTTAAAGTTTAGGGGTGGGGCCAACAGTAAGCATTTGCAGACCTTTAATATTTTTTTTATATTTTGATTGCTTTATTACACTATATTGGTTTTAACTACACAGTATCAGGAGTTTACACCCATGATCAAGGTTAAAATAGAAATTGAAAATTATCTTCAGAGGGATACTAATACTGCAATTTCTTGAAAGATATACCTAGCTAGCTATACCAGTAAAAATTTTCACCAAGTTTCTTGACTAATTAGAGTGCTTAGGGCAAGTGGCATAAAGGACTCTCGCTGAGTAAACAAGTTCACAAAAAGAAATATTATTGTCTAACTTGATTATAATAATTATATAGCTTATTATAATATGAGTTGAGGCTATATTGAAATTTTAGAACTGGCTTATGTAGATATTCACAAGGAATACATTATTAATATTTAAATAACTTGCTGAAGACTGAATGTAGGAGGTACGTGAATAATTTTTCCAACAATCTATAAGGTTAGTAGAATTATTTTTTATGAGCTAAAAAAATCCAATGAAAACAATAAGTTTTAGACTCTGTATTAGAAACAGTCATCATAATCTTTGTTCTGATTAATGTATTTTGATATTGGCTGATTCACAGTCACTTTTGTGTCCAATAAAATAATTACCATGTAAACATCTACACTGCTGCTATTTTTAACAATTACAGCTATATACTTGACATTACACAAAAAAAGTTATAATTGAGGATGAAGTAAATCAGTATTAAAGCAATATTATCAGCAATAATGCTGAACTATTGAATGATAAGTGATCAACAGTCTTGTATTTATGAGATTGCATTGATATTATGTGATAAATACCCACTTCTTTATTTTTGTTATAAAAATAACGTAAGTTGATGATGGAGAATAAAAGTAAGTCTTTAGTAAGAAATCATTCATTGTCATGAAAAATTGTTTTATTAACTGCACCGTTATGATGAATTAGAGAATAAAATTTTAATAACTGAGAAATGCTTATGATAAGTGGTTGAAAATATGTGTTATTGAAACCTTATCAAGCACAATGAAATAGAATGATAGTAACCTGACAACACAATCTATAAGAGCATTGTTGTGCAAAAATTTTGAAGTTTTGTACACATGATAACTTCCCAAAGTTTTACTTCTTGAGTGTGATGTTTACTCCTAATATGGAAACGAACCACAATATATTATATTGAGTGACATGACAGTCACGATTAATTGTAGTTTAAGGGTACATTGTATATAGTGAAAATTTAATTGTAAATAAGTTGAGGTCACAAAATTCACCTTTCATGGCATATTAATTTTCATAGTTATTCCTTGACAGTTTGTTTTGTACCTCTTAATATTTCATTTTGAGAGTTGCATGATTGACCTTCTGATGTTAGACATGCAGGTGACTTCAATTTCATTATAGACTTAAACATTCTTGTGCATTCTTGTGTAATATAAAGTAGTAATAAGAACCTAAAATCCACAATTTTATACCACATCAGCGCTAATAACACTGGGATTTATGACCCAAGAACTACACAAGAGCAATGAGTCACATAATATGTTTTAAGATCTTGTCCAAAATGGTGTTTGAATTCTACAACATGTTTACCTAAGTTGGTTTGGGAAAAAAAACAAAAAACTGTATATGTGAATTTTGCCTTCTCTAGAATGTTTTGTAGCTATGCACTGTTCACATCATATTGAAAGTTTACTTTTCTTCTTGATTAAAGAATGATTGGTCGGTCAGTTAACAATAATATAGACACTGAAGTATACTTGTGTTTATGTAATACAGCGTAGGAAGAACAAACCATAACAATTTTTTTTTGCGTTACTGTGGTATCTTGTGCCTATTAACGGTATCACCCTACTGGTATTTAATTATTGAAATCATGTATATTACATCCTGTATTAATATACTTTCTGTATCATTCCCTATCCAATGAGTTGTGTACAATTATGGGATTGATTCAGATGTTTTACACATAATTGGTTAACACCAAAAGCAAAATACTATTTACACAGTATACTATCTACATTGTCTGTTGGTATTAGGTTCATCCAAGTAGATTATAAAAAACACTTCCCTAAAGTTTATATGGTAGCTAGTTGTAATTTCTGACAAAGGTAGCTATAATATTACAGTACAAATTTAGCAATATAGAAAGTATTTTCTTGTAATGTATAAACAACTTCATGAGTTTTTCAAAACTGATCACTGGAGAATACTCATGTAAGGATGAGTATGTACAAAAATTTGGATTTTATTTTTCCAAGCTATGCTATAGGTAAGGGGTTGCTGTATGTTTGTTAAGAAGTATCACATACTTAGCCATTATCATAATATTATATAGGAAGACGGAAAAACTCAACAACATCAAACATATTAAAGTTTAATTTATGCTACAACAAATTCACAACAGCTAAACTAACAATATAATAAATTGTGATTTTTTTAGAGTACTACACAAGTACCAGAAATACACTAGACATTAATGATAAATTAACACAAAAAATATAAGTGAATCATTGTCATGAAGATCAAACTTAGTTCTATTGCACACTTTCATAAAGTGGAACAGGACTAGACTGTGATACAGTGGAATGACATTTTTTCTTAACGATGTCATATGACAGATTAGTCTCACAGGTGAAGTCATTAGTTGGTGGAGTAGAAATGACATTTACTACACCATATGATACATTGTTGTCATACTGAAGACAATTCTAAATATAACGTGAAAGCATATCACTAATTATTTATCATTATTTTCTCTCCTTCTAATTTTATACACCGATTTAATAAATTTGCAGTTCATGTATATTTTAATATCAATATTTTTGACTAATAAATTATAAGTTACAGTAACTGAATATCGGCTCATTAAAATTCACATATTTTTGGATTCCTATTTAATTGTATTTCTACTTCTATTTAAATAAAGTAAAATGTATTTTAAAATTTTTTCTTGATAATGCACTTAGGCAATGCTTGTAGAATATCAATGATATTAAAGAGCTCTATAAGATCAAATACAAAAAATGTATTTTATGGACACGTGTAGCTATAATATTTTTTTTTTTTACATACGTACATCTGCAGCTTTTGTTTTCCTTGCATCAGATCTTCATACAAGTATATTTTCATAAATTATTAACATATAAATTTGTTAGATACTTACTTTCCTCTTGTTCTACATGAAAACTTATCTATTGACAACACATTCATTCATGTAATAATAATCCTTGCCATATCATTGTATCTTACCATTCCTGATTAGAAGTACAAAAGTGACAACAGCCACTACCATTACCACAATCATGAAAAAAGGCACTAATACTCCAACTGTTATAGATGTAATTAATATGTTATTATTATTAATTGTAAGTAAACTGAAACTTGTAGTTTCGGCACCTACGTAAAAACATTGATAATGGTTACCACAAAAATGTTTTTGTTTTCCTGACCAGTTATAGGTGAGCATAAAAATATGAAATGAATATACAATTGTTGCATTGAAATCACATCTTCTCCATAAATATCAGTGACAGTGAGGTTATATTGTGTATTTACATCAACACTCACTACCTCGTAATTCTTTCCTATTATAGAACCATTGATAGTACTATTAGTAGATGATAATTTATAGGAACATCCACTATAATTACATCCTATATAGTCACATGATATGTTATATATTCCAGTCATCATTGTAGAACAAATATTAACTCCTGCAATGTCATTTGTACCTAATAATAAGATGATATCCACATAAATAATGGATGTATGCTTAGCAAATGTTCATAAACTTACAGAATTGCTGAGATTCAGAGAATGCTATTCCTAAACTGTTGTTAGATATAATTGTTAAGTTGTAAATTATTCTCATACTTAAATCTGAAATAATAGCAGTCAACACTGAGTTAGTTGGAATAACTTCTGATGACAATGTAGGCAGAGTTGTATTTTGAGTTTCAAGCAAAGCAAACAAATTGTTACCATCTAGTGGACAATCTGCTGTCTAAACATTTAACAAAGTAATTAAAATAAGCCACTATTGTATACTATTATACATAAGTACCTGTATTATTGTCAGATTTAATGAGTAGGAGTCCCCCACTCTAAATAATGAATATTCAATATCATTTGTAGAAGGTATGTAAGGTAGAGTCTTGTTTGCACATGAAGGTGGACTTTGTCCTACTATATTAGTAGCTGTGATACACACGGTAAAGTGAAAAACACCACATCCCCAAAAAATTGATCATCATAGTGTTTCAAAAAATTTGCTCTTTAAGCTGGAAAAACTGTAAACATTGATAACTCCACGATATCTGGACATCATATCAAGTATTTTAAGCCAAGGCGCCACCTAAGATTTGACTTTGGTGGCTCTAGATATCAATTTTTACTAAAAATGGTTAGCTTTATAGTTTTGATTTTAGTTTTAGTCTTTATTCAAGAGCTCTATGACTATTAGTTTTTAGTTTTAGTTATCATCCTATGTGAAATTTAGTTCTGATTAGTTTACTAAAATGTTTTAGGTGTAACTAAAATTAATTTTAGTTTTAAACAACACTAGAAATAACTATTGTATATTATAGCTCATTCCAATTGCAAGTTATAGTTTATTGTCAGTGTTTACTGTATCAATTTTTGTAATCATAACTTGTAATTATTCTTAAATAGATTATATACTTAAAGTACTTGTAATTGAACAATAGAAGAAAATAAAAGAAATTTGTAGTTGTAATTGTTTTACTGTAATTATTTGGCAATTACAATTTACTTTTCAACACATGATACATGAAGCCAATTCTTAGGCATAGCTATGAGTTCGAACATGCCTGAGACTGGCTATAGTAGACCAGCTATTACTGTAGCTCGTATAATATGACAACATATACACTATGTATTTCTGAGCCAAAAAATTTATCAAGCACGGAACATTCAATGAGCCGGAGTCATTTTGGCTTGAAAAACACCACATCCCCATTGTCTACTCCTAAACCTTGACCGGTCAATCACACAAAGAAAAGACAGGAGGGTAATCTCTGCTAGTTTTGTACTGAAATGCATAAATTATATCCTGCAAAACATTTAATTACTGCAGTGTTTGTCTTAGGGTTGCCTCCATGATAAAAATGGTGATAAAGCATTGACACTGTTGAACATGGACTCGAAGGAGCAGAGACAGAAGAAGAAGCTGTAGAACCCAAAAGACACTAGGATTCATGAAAGGGCTACAGGACAAGTAATTTTAGGTCTTCTAAAATGGTGGATATGGAAAGCTTTGTTCTTTGATATTGACAAAAAACAGGCGATTTTGTGTATGTGTTAAAAAGACAAAAAGACGAAATAGCCCATAAACAGTTGTAGCTAGCGGTCACAGAAAATTAGTAAAATCAAATCGAATTTCTCAGGTCATTTTATTGTCACTATTATTTACAGGGATTCTAAACAGAAGTAGCTACATGACGATTGATACATGAATATTAATATTGCAATTGATTTAAGCACAACTGACAGTGAAATTTACATATCCAAATCTGTTGTGGTATATATTTTTTTGCAGCCTCACAACAAGTATAGTGAACTGGCAAGAATGTGCATATTTTTACAGGATGCTTAATAATTGAGCTAGCAAGTTGAGCAAGCTATGTGTAGGTCTTCTTCAGAGGCAACTGGCTATTGAATGAAGGAGCAAAATATTTGAGCATCATGGTGGATATGCACTATCATCTAAACAACTGAAAATATTGTTAACCATGAACTTGAAACTAATTATCACCTCATAAATTTTCATGTTCATTATCACCTTACCTATTTTTAGTAATCTCATGTGGATATATGTCATATTCACCCAGGCTAGAGTCAATACATGATCTTGAAATTACAGACTTAAAAGCTTAAATCGTCCAGTAAAATAGTTTGATCCCCTTTCCAATGTGTTGGGAAGGTTAGCTACTGCCTTTGAGTAAACTGTACTGAGTGACAGACTAACTGACTGACAAGTGAGTATAATAACCCTCTCAAATGTACTTTGAGTTCATCAAAGTATTTGTATTTAAAATACTATTCAGAGTATTTAACCTCAACCATGAAACATATATTGGTGGGTCTCTCAGCATTATTCAATGGACATCAGCTAGTGACTACCACTACAATATCAGAGACGACTTACTAACTGAAATCTATGTGTAAATATTCAAGAGGATACTGGAGCGGCTTCACAATGTCCATTGAAAAATGTTCTGAGAGTGTATACACTAGTGAGGCTATGTATCAATAATTGTAGATGTTCAATACTTGATGGTGGAGGCAATGAAATACAGCACGTTACTTAAAAGTTAAACAAATTAAACCTGAACAGCTATAAAACTCAAGGAAACTGTTAAGACCATTGTCATATGATTGCTTCTTTTGTAATGAGCCATTGTGATACTGCTATCATATCAGCTGCTCTCTCTATATCTCCGTTAGTAACGTTTAGTCAGCTAGCTAATTTCATAACTTTCAATTAAACTAAAAGATGAGATGAACTGGCTGAAAATGTAATGGGAGCTCTCAACAAGGAGAAACTGAATGAGAAAGTATGCACGGTAATCACAACTGCTGTAATCAATGATCTGTTGACACAATTTTGAACTGCACTTTTAGTAGCTACAATAAAAACACTCGATTATTCACAAATGGATGACTACCTATTTGGACCACACCTCCAGAAGCATCAACATCTCTGAAAGATGATGAATGACCTGTGGTAGTCCCAGGAAGCAAAACCCTTTACCTGATTGTTTCTTCGTAAGCACCACAGTAATAGTTTGGCTAAGGTAAACTGTAGGACAGAGTCAGCAGTTCCTATCGACTATCTAGCTCAGCCCCCTCCCTTAGCAGGTGCATGTCAAATCATTCAATCTCCATGCTGTATTTTTTATCTGTTCAGTATGCAGAGACTGGCCACTGTTTAATAATAATTATTTCAAAAGCTAAATTATTGTATTCCTATTAGAAAAAACAACAACAACAACAACAACAAAAAAAAAAAAGAGCTAAGTAACCAGCTAACAATAATGGTGGAATACAGAGACTAAATTGAAGTCTGCACTTGAAAAGCAAAAATTATTTAATATTGATAGTCATCAGTTCGTGGAGTAGATATGACACTTACTACACCATTATGATAATATTGTTGTCATAGTGAAGAGAATTCTAAATGAAAATGTGAAAGATATCAGAAAGATAATATTATTACACATTCCTCTCCTTCTACACTCTTATGTTAGAGTACATTTTTCTCACAACACATTAAATGGGATTTTGAAACATTATTTCTATGAAAAATATTAAAAAATGTGAATATTTTGTAATACAAGTATTCACGATGTGCACAGAAAAGAACAAATTTTATTATTGCAAATAATTTAAGATAAGAACTTAATTACAAGTTCAAAAGTATATACAAGAGTAATTGGGGTCTTTTGGGAAGAAAAAGTAATGGTTCGCTCTGCTACCAGGGAGTTCTTGTTCTAATATGGTCATGCTCCTCATGTAGTTGAGCTCCCAAACTTCCTAACCCTCAAAGTTTTGGAGGCTTCCCAGACAACCCAAGTATAGGTCAATTTGTGACTATTGAGGTAGAAAATTACACTAACTGACAAAAAATCAACTGAGCTCAGGTGAAGGAGGCCACACTATATAACCACACCAAGTCAATGTGCACAAAAGTGATTGGTTTATAGTTATGTGAAACGGAAGTAAAACATATGCTTGGTAACTAGCTATCCACACACTAAAGTCTATACAATATTTTTTTCCTGTACAAGTATATCGTGCAAGATTGCTTGGAGACTTGCTGGGTGTACTCATGACATAAATGTGGCATTGAGCTATAATTCAATGATATTCAATCCTTCTCAGTACATAGGTTGAGGCAGTGATTACTAGCATGATTTTAAATGAGTTTCTCATTCAATTAAATTCTCCAAAATAGTTTATCAGTCTTAGATGCTGTTTGTGCTTTTTTTTTAAATTAATAACCAAGCACACAAACAGTAGATTAGCATTCAAACATTTTTTTATGTGAAAGCATAAACTAAGCAATATATGCAATACTGGATAAAAAATACTATAAAAGTGGTTTTCTTTAATAACTTGAATGGGTCGCTGTCAGTTATATCAAACATAATACGAATGTACAATATGTGGGTTAGCATTATATATTTTGCAGTAAATTATTAATATGCTATATGAGAGTACTGCAGGAAAATGGAGGAGTAAATGCAGGGAGTAACAAGAAGGAAGAAGTGTGAGTAGTAGAAAAAAGAAAGAGAATGAATGAACAGATGGTAAAAGGGTTGAATGTTGAATGAGAAGACAGAGGTCAAGGGACAAGAAATGGAGAAGAAAATTAGTGAGTGTGGACATGTAAGAAGAAAATAGTAGCAGCATATCAAATGAATCTACAATTGACTGTGAAAGTAGTTACTTCTAGACTGTAAAATGCAATTATGACATTAGATAGTAAGTTATGAAGCAATTTTTTAAGCAAAAGACACTCACTTTTTTTTAAGCAACTAAAACTGAGAATAAATTTACTATTAAGTTATAATACTATACAAAATCTGTCAAATTATTATCTTAGGATTACAATAACATTTTTATTGTATCTGTGTTGTGCACAATAGTCCCCACTTTTCTAATGGACAAGCCAATTAGAATTATATCACTGCGTATGTGGATGTACTGACTCCTACAACTATAACATATATTTTATAAGCATTGCAAGCATCAGCATTTTTATTGTCCCTTGAACATACTTGTACACACAATTATTGTAGATAAGTTTATAATGTTAACATATCATTTAAATATTTTTCACCTATATATAGCAAATCGCAGATATTATATAATATGTTCTGCCACATATTGTCTCCATCTCCTCACCCATTATTCTTCATTCTCTTATTTTCTTGCTCACCAGTACTTCTTCATCATTTTACACTCCATTTCTTTATCTCCTTATCCAATAAGTTTGAAGGTTATATGCTTGTTGTCATTAGGGAATGAATAAACAAATAACATATTAATTTAGCTTAGTTAAAGCAAATGTTATTATCAATCTTGCTAAACTGTATTATTGTGATTTTATCAACCAATAAGCAATGTTTTTTATCCATGGCAAAGACATGAACTAATTTGTTATTAGTGTTTTTAGTGTATGTTGGTTTACATAAGCATAAGTATACTTCTGTGTCCATATTATTTTAACTGACCCAGCAGTTCTATCAATAAAAAAAAGACTTTCAGTATGATGTGAACACAGCATACACAACTTTTTAGAGAAGGGAACACTCACATAAAAGTTTGGCTTTCTTTATACAAACAAACTTAGATAAACATGTTGGTAGATTTCAAACATCATATGGACAATTGACTCACTGTTTTTGGATCATTCTGTGTGCCATAGTCCCAGCATTAATCTTGGTGTTGGTATAAAATTGGGGATTTTAGGTTCACTTCACTAGTATATTACGTAAGAATGTTTAAGTCTGTAATGAAATTGAAGTCCTGCTAGCCACCTGCATGTCTAACATCCGAAGGTCAATCACTCAACTCATATAAATGAAATAACAAGAGTTATAATCAAACAAATTGACTAAGAGTAACTATGAAAATGAATTATTGTAAGATAAATTTAGTGACCTTACTATAATATATAATTATAATTAAAATTTTCAATATAGAAATAGTACAATGTACCCATAGTTAAACTTTATCTATCATTAATAGAAGTAGTTTAAAAGTGTATATATATATATGAATTTTATTGCAAATTCATTATGCACAATGAGTGTAGTTTTTGTTTAGCTAGTTCCTTGAGAAATGTTTTAAAAAAATTTGAGATTTTAACATTTTTTAATATGCATGGGATTCACATTAAAACAATTACATTGTTGAGGAAACGTCAAATAATAATTTTTTTCTCATAATCCAATAATAAATTCTTAAAAAGCAAATTGTTACAAGTGTTGCAATGCATATTTCAGCCATTGAAGTATAAACAATCTCTAGCTTCCTATCTATCTACCTTAGTCACCACAACACACGAAATAATAAAAAATATATAAATTAAAAAATTGTATTAGATATTGTGATTCATATATTACTATTTATATACAATAATTAAGTTATGTTATTTATAGATTTGGAAACTCAACCCTGCCACTGATGTTCCTATTGAATTCTCTATTATTAATAATGGTTACAATTAATGACGACATAATAACTTTCAGGAATACCACAAATGCTACACGCTTCACTAAAACAAAAGTTATGATCTCCATTTGAGCTCAATTATTGAGGATAATGCCATATGCAGCTATACCTCCCTTCACATGATATCATTACACTTTTTGGACAATATAGCTATACAATTCTGATACCATTTAAGCATTTGGTCACTTTATTTTGAATAAAAAAAAACATTGTGGAACTAATTGAGGACCATTGTGGCAACCCATGATTACAAACTATTAATTTCCTATGAAGGAACACTAAATTCACATTAATATCTGTGATACTAAAGTGCTACACAATCGGTAAATAAACAATCCGTTTCCTTTACATGAGATTCACATTAAATTGTCATATTTTGTGATCTCAATACAAGTTTAAAATGGTTTTAGATTATAGGTAAAGTCAATTCAATTAGTCCAAACTTCTCTGTTATTGATGCTCAGTTTTTAAGCAATGTGTAAATATTTATTAGCTTCATCTAACATCCTTCAGTTTGCAGTTGTGACAACTTGAACAAAAATATAATGTACATATTCACAATAAATTATTGATAATAAAATAGTTTGCTGAAGACTCGGTGTATTAACACTTAAGTATGTGAATAATTTTTTCAACATTCTATAAGGTTAGTACAATTATTTATGAGCTAAAAAGAAAGGGGAAAATGTTTTAGATACTGTATTAGAAACAGTACATTATTATCTTTGTTCTGATTAATGTATTTTGTCATTGGCTGATTCACTGTCACTTTTGTGTCCAATAAAATAATCACCATGTAAACATCTACACTGTTGCTATTTTTAACTATTATAACTATATTACTTGACTATCAGCAATAATGCTGAACTACTGAATCAACAGTCTTGATCAACAGTCTTGTATTCATGAAATTGCATTGATATTATGTGATATAATACCAGCTTTTTTATTGTAGTTATAAAAAAATAATGTAAGTTGATGATGGAAAATAAAAGTAGGTCTTTAGTAAGAAATCGTTCATTGTCATGATTAATTGTTTTATTAACTGCACTGTTATGATGAATTAGAAATAGAAATAGAATAAAAATTTTAATAACTGAGAAATGCTTATGATAAGGTGTTGAAAATATAAGTGTTATTGAAACCTTATCAAGCACACTGAAATAAAATGATACTTTAACCTGACAACACAATCTATAAGAGCACTGTGGTGCAAAATTGTACAAGTTTTGTACACATGATAACTTCCCAAAGTTTTACTTTTTGAGTGTGGTGTTTACTTCTCATATGGAAATGAACCACAATATACTATATTAAGTGACATGAGAGTCATGATTAATGATAGAAAAAGTTTAAATATGGGTACATTGTATGTAGTGAACATTTCATTGTATATAAGTTGAGGTTACAAAATTCACCTTTCACGGCATATTAATTTTCATAGTTATTTCTTGACAATTCGTTTTATTATATGGCTCTTAATATTTCATTTTTGAGATTTGCATGATTGACCTTCTGATGTTAGACATGCAGGTGACTTCAATTTCATTATAGACTTAAACATTCTTATGTAATGTAAACTAGTAAAAAGAACCTAAAATCCCCAAATTTATACCAACATCAAGGCTAATAACACTGGAATTTATGACCCCAGAATTACACAAGAGCAATGAGTCGCATATGTTTTTAGATCTTGTCCAAATGGTGTTTGAATTCTACCAACATGTTTATCTAAGTTGGTTTGTGTAAAAACAACAACAGCTGTATATGTGAGTTTTCCCTTGCTTAGAAAGTTTTGTATGCACTGTTCACATCATATTGAAAGTTTACTTCTCTTCTTGATTAAAGAATGCTTGGTCTGTCAGTTAACAATAATTATAAACACTGAAGTATACTTATGCTTATGTTATACAACATAGGAAGAACAAACCATTATAATTTTTTTTTGTGTTACTGTGGTATCTTGTGCCTATTAATGGTATCAACCTATTGGTATTTAATTATTGAGATCATGTATATTACATTCTGTATTAATATACTTTCTGTATCATTCCCTATCCAATGAGTTGTGAAACATTACAGGATTGATTCAGATGTTTTACAAATAATTGGTTTACACTAATAGTAAAATACTATTTACACAGTATACTATCTACATTGTCTGTTGATATTCTGTTCATTCAAGTAGATTATAAAAAATCACTTCACTAAATTTTATGTGGTAGCTAGTTGTAACTTCTGACAAAAGTAGCTATAATATTACAGTACAAATTTAGCTATATAGAAAGTATTTATTTTGTAATGTATAAACAACTTCATGAGTTTTTCAAAACTGATCACTGGAGAATACTCATGTAAGGATGAGTATGTACAAAAAATTTAATTGTATTTTTCCAAGCTATGCTATAGGTAAGGGGTTGCTGTATGTTAGTTAAGAAGTGTCACGTACTTAGCCATTATCATAACTATATTATAGGAAGAAGGAAAAACTCAACAAAATCATACATGTTAAAGCTTAGTTTATGCTGCAACAAATTCACAACAGCTAAACTAACAATATAATAAATAGTGATTTTTGTTAAAGTATTACACATATACCAGAAATACACTACACAATAATGATAAAATTAACACAAAAAATATAAGTGAATCATTGTCATGAAGATCAAACTTAGTTCTATTGCACACTTTCATAAAGTGGAACTGGACTAGACTGTGATACAGTGGAATGATATTTTTTCTTAACGATGTCATACGACAAATTACTCTCACAGGTGAAGTCATCAGTTGGTGGAGTAGAAATTGCATTTACTACGCCATATGATACATTGTTGTCATACTGAAGACAAATCTAAATATAACATGAAAGCATATCACTAAGTTTATACAACGATTTAATAAATTTACAGTTCATTTATATTTTAATATAGATATTTTTGACAAATAAATTATAAGTTACAATAACTGAATATCGGCTCATTAAAATTCACATATTTTTGGATTCCTATTTAATTTTATTTCTACTTCTATTTAAATATAGTAAAATGTATTTTAACATTTTTTTCTTGATACTGCACTTAGGCAATGCTTGTAGAATATCAATGATATTACAGAACTCTATAAAATTGTATTTTATGGACACGTATAGCTATAATATTAAAAAAAAATTTTGCATACGTACATCTGCAGCTTTTGTTTTCCTCGCATCAGATCTTCATACAAGTATATTTTCATAAATTGTTAACATATAAATTAGTTAGATACTTACTTTCCTCGTGTTCTACATGAAAACTTATCTATTGACAACACAATCATTCATGTAATAATAATCCTTGCCATATCATTGTATCTTACCATTTCTGATTAGAAGTACAAAAGTGACAACAGCCACTACCATTACTACAATCATGAAAACAGGCACCAATACTCCAACTGTTACAGATGTAATTAATATTATGTTATTATTATCAACTGTAAGTAAACTGAAACTTGTAGTTTCGGCACCTACATAAAAACATTGATAATAGTTACCACAAAAATGTTTTTGTCTTCCTGACCTGTTATAGGTGAGCATAAAAATATGAAATGAATATACAATTTTTGCATGGAAATCACATCTTCTCCATTAATATCAGTGACAGTGAGGTTATATTGTGTATTTACATCAACACTCGCTACCTCGTAATTCTTTCCTATTATAGAACCATTGATAGTACTATTAGTAGATGATAATTTATAGGAACATCCACTATAATTACATCCTATAATATAGTCACATGATATGTTATATATTCCAGTCATCATTGTAGAACAAATATTAACTCCTGCAATGTCATTTGTACCTAATAATGAGATGATATCAACATAATTATAATGGATGTATGCTTAGCAAATGTTCATAAACTTACAGAACTGCTGAGATTCAGAGAATGCTATTCCTAAACTGTTGTTAGATATAATTGTTAAGTTGTAAATTAATCTCATACTTAAATCTGAAATAATAGCAGTCGACACTGAGTTAGTTGGAATAACTTCTGATGACAATGTAGGCAGAGTTGTATTTTGAGTTTCAAGCAAAGCAAACAAATTGTTACCATCCAGTGGACAATCTGCTGTCTAAACATTTAACAAAGTAATTAAAATCAGCCACTATTGTATACTATTACACATAAGTACCTGTATTGTAAGATTTAATGAGTAGGAGTCCCCCACTCTAGATAATGAATATTCAATATCACTTGTAGAAGGTATGTAAGGTAGAGTCTTGTTTACACATGAAAGTGGACTTTGTCCTACTATATTAGTAGCTGTGATACACATGGTAAAGGGATCACATGACCTCACTCCTTCCAGTGTGAAGTTATAGGAGTCAGCATCAGTCACATACTCAGTGATGTCTTTCAATTGACTTGGACTCAAGAATGTGAGAGTAATAGTGAAATGAACAGATACTGTAGGAATGATTCTATAATCCCATGATGTCATCAATGAATAGCTATTTAGAAATGTATTCAATTTACTTGGTTTATCTGGGATGCCTGTCAGAAATATACAATATTATTTATCTATAATAATTTAAATTTTATCAAAGAGTTATGGGATGAAAAGTGATAAAAGATAAGCTCAAGAATGAAAGTGTAATAGTGAAATCAACAGATAAAATAGGAATGATTTTATAATCCCATGATGTCATCAATGAAGAGCTTTAAAAAAACATACTCTAATTAACAGATAATGAAGTTATTTAAGGGTTAATTTATAATTAATAATATTGGTTGTTATAAAGTGAAAAATCTGCTATTATTATGATTATTTCAGCCGAGAATTACTGAATCATACTCAAATTACTTGGAGGGTCTGGAATTTCTGCAGTTAGTTAATATAATATAGAAACTATGTCATTTTATTTTTATCAGAACTTTATGTGTCTCACTTTTAACCCTTTTCAGTGCCACAACCGTTATACAGCAGTTTGAAGTAATGCGTCGGGAAAATCGTTGTTTAATCTTGTCTGCCTTGCCTTACTCAAATGCTATAGCCTCAAGAAGTAAGCTCAATAGCATAGATGTTTGAAAGTCTTGTAGCTTTAAGGCTATAGTGTTTTGGCTTACTTTAAAATGGCGACCGGGCGGTCAATTCATAAGGCAGTAGACCTGGATTAACAGCAACCTTGGGATTTTAAATGATGAATCAAGTAAACCAGAAGGTACAGAAGATAATTATGCTTACAGAAGTCATTCAACAACAAAGAGAGAGTTGTTCTGTGAAGAAATCCAGGTGTTTGACTACAGCTTTAAAAGACAAAGCAGCTCCGAAGAATCACATGATGATGAAGTAGTTATACAGGACTCAGGATCAGTTTCTTTTTCTTTTACAGCCATTTTAAGACAATGTTTCATTTCCCTGACAATTCAGCAGTGAAAGGGTTAAGGAGAAACCACTCGATGATTTGTTGAAAGTATATTATTGTATTTACATGTCTTTGAATTTCTAAAATAATCATTGAAGTCAACTGAAGTCAATATTTTCCACAGTGTTTACTATTTTTGTCAGGGAAGGGAAGCTGAGGTTAGGAGGGGGAACTAGTATACGAGGTTATTACTTGAGAGGCATAAGGGGGCACACTGCATGCAGATTTATCACACATTGTTAATATACCATCATATATATAAATTTCATCATATTGATTAGCTCATGTGAATACAATTCAATTTTCAAAACCTATAAAAGATAAGCTGCATATTGCAATACCAGTACCAACTACAAACAGCTGTCATAAGACAATTCAGTTGTCTTTAACTTGCTTCAATGGTCCTGACAAAAATTTACCAATTTATGATGCCATGTTCTTAGATGTTCACAAAGATAAATCAGACAACTTTGAACTAACAGACTTTGCTATGGAATTCTTAGAAAGGAATTCTTAGAAAGGAATAAAAGAATAAAGAAAATTAAAGAACCAATTTTCACCATGACTTTATTAATTTTAATTTTACCTTGAAAAATAAAAATGGTATCATGAAATATATAATAATTTTGATTACTTGGGGTTATTGGTTATTTCAGGGTTAGTGAGTGGGGATTACTGAAGTTCTACTGTATATTATACACATTGACCATGTATGCATATTGACAAGACAGTCTATAGTTACTTCAACTATAGATTTACTATATATGTATGTTCACTGAAGTTTGTACCATTAATAATTATCACAAATTAATCAGTCACAAAATGTGTCAATAATGTTTCATCATTACAATTGATGCACAATAACTTTTGTGTAAGTACTTTATGTCCAATAATGCATGACTAATAAATATCACGGTTATTATTATTACTGAATTAGCTAATTCACGACCAATTATTACAAATAGCTACTATATAATGCTTTCAATATACATATTATTACTCACCATAAATAGTCACATTTATAGTACTTGGAAATAGGACACCAATGCTGGAGCAACTCAATCCTGTCACTGATGTCTCTGTTGTGTTTACTGTAATTAATACTGTATTGAATGCTCCATTCACATATCTTCCAGCAAAACCGGGAATTGTAGATTCTTGTCCTGGTACAAACAGCATTGGAGTTCCATTATTCAGAATAATGCCATAAGAATTTATAGCCTTGTTTCCTTCCAAATGGCATGTTACATTCCTCTGTGTGTTGATGGGAATATATAGTGGTCCAGTTGGAGTAATCTCAACTAAAAACAACAGAAACACCAATAAATAGTATATACAAGTATGAACTTCAATTGTTGCTAATTGTCCTGAGCCTCTATAGAAAAGTCATTGCTCACTCAGGGTCCTGCATCAAACACTTTCTACCACACTGATAGAAATGGCCATCGCACAGTTTATTGCTGAGTGTGCATTAAATATTATCAAGCAGCAGAGGTTGAGTTACAATGAAATTTGTCTTACATGTAAAACCATACCAAAAGTGAAACTGTGGCAGGTATGACGGTAACAAAGTAATCTTCAGCTATTACATTTTAAATAGGACCTTACCTTAGTTTTCAGCTTAAGCACAATTCCTAGCTACCACCGCAGATTGTTCACTCCGAACAAAACGCCCTACCTTGACTTAATGAGTGGGCAAAGTAGAGAAGTAGTAATATTAGCCGGGACATTGGGCTGCTTCTGCGGTATAGTCCAGGGAAGAAACTTTCGCAGACAACGGCGACTAGCGAGATTAAGCTACATTTCCAATTACACTTACTAGCGACAACTTTTCATCATTCTCAATCAACGGAAAGAAAACTTCCGGGATAGAAGCACCCTTACCCAAGCGAGAATATTTCTGTTTCCCTAGCTATGCTCCTGGATAAGTAGTACTTTCAAGAAGTAATATAACTTAAAAAGTAAGGAAAAAAAGGAAAATAAACATAAACTCTTGCCATAATACAATAGTAGCTATTATAGCAGATTTGAATAAAATGGCTATAATGTATTAGAGTCTATGGGAGAAGTCTGGTTTGAAGTTTCTGCATGAGGAACCTTGTGGTACTGTGATTGCATTAACCTATATTTTAAGGCGCCACCTAAGATTTGACCTTTGGTGGCTCTAGATATCAATTTTTACTAAAAATGGTTAGCTATATAGTTTTGATTTTAGTTTTAGTCTTTATTCAAGAGCTCTATGACTATTAGTTTTTAGTTTTAGTTATCATCCTATGTGAAATTTAGTTCTGATTAGTTTACTAAAATGTTTTAGGTGTAACTAAAATTAATTTTAGTTTTAAACAGCACTAGAAATAACTATTGTATAATAGCTCATTCCAATTGCAAGTTATAGTTTATTGTCAGTTAAAGGGAGTGTTTACTGTATCAATTTTTGTAATCATAACTTGTAATTATTCTTAGTAATTGTAATTGAACAATAGAAGAAAATAAAAGAAATTTGTAGTTGTAATTGTTTTACTGTAATTATTTGGCAATTACAATTTACTTTTCAACACATGATACATGAAGCCAATTCTTAGGCATAGCTATGAGTTCGAACATGCCTGAGACTGGCTATAGTAGACCAGCTATTACTGTAGCTTGTATAATATGACAACATATACACTATGTATCTCTGAGCCAAAAAAATTATCAAGCACGGAACATTCAATGAGCTGGAGTCATTTTGGCTTGAAAAACACCACATCCCCATTGTCTACTCCTAAACCTTGACCGGTCAATCACACAAAGAAAAGACAGGAGGGTAATCTCTGCTAGTTTTGTACTGAAATGCATAAATCATATCCTGTAAAACATTTAATTACTAGAACCCTTTACCTGATCGTTCGTAAGCACCACAGTAATAGTTTGGCTAAGGCAAACTGTAGGATAGCAGTCAGCGGTTGCTATCGACTATCTAGCTCAGCCCCCTCCCTTAGCAGGTGCATGTCAAATCATTCAGTCTCCATGCTGTACTTTTTATTTGTTCAGTATGCAGAGACTGGCCACTGTGTAATAATTATTTCAAAAGCTAAATTATTGTATTCCTATTAGAAAAGAAAAAACAACAACAACAACAACAAAAATAAAAGAGCTAAATAACCAGCTAACAATAATGGTGGAATACAAAAACTAAATTGAAGTGTGCATTTGAAAAGCAAAAAACTATCCAATATTGATGACTTGAATTAAAAAAAAATGAATTCTAAAAAACTAAAACTATAGCAGAAGTTAGTGAATTTGAAGAACTAAAACTAAAAACTAGAATTGAAATTAGTGCATTAAAAAAATAAAACTAAATCCTTGCTAGTGAAAAACTAAACTAAAATTAATCGTGAAATTTTTTATGTAAAAAACTATAACTAAAACTAAAATGTGAATGTTTAGTCAAAACAACATTAGTTATTTCAATGAAAGCTATTCACTGATTGTGTCCATAGAAGATGAAACTAGAAGTGTAATTATTACCATGATACGTTCAAACTGTTCAATCAGATTGCTCAATTCAAGGTGAATATATTTCATACCCACCTCCTAGGAGGTCAATAAGTAAACTATCCAATAGAAATTAATTATTATGTTTCCTATATCCTAGAGCCATGGTACAAGTTGGTTGCACCACTCCTTTCAGTCGGTACTGAATTTAACTATCCTAGGGCCTATACCAACCTCCACGTCGTGGTGTAACCTATACATTATTGTGTAGATAAATATCGTTCTGTGAATATACTTGGAACCAAGTTGTTTAAGTTTTAGTAACGGTTGCAAAGTGCTAACATCCAAAATGCTTCATTATGCAACATCATAAAGCTGTAACAATTAAATACTTTCTTTCAGCAATGCTTCATAAGTATTTTTAAACTCCAATGGTAGTATAAATCAGTATTGTTAGAATTGTAATTTGTAATTGTAACTAATTACAATGATTACATACACCAAAGTATAATGTCAATTATCATTGAACTATAAAAAAGTAGCTAATTGGTAGTAGCTAATAGTGACTTGGAGCAAATAATTCTCAAATACAGGTGAAGTCATCAGTTTGTGGAGTAGACATGACACTTACTACACCATTATGTTAATTGTTGTCATAGTGAAGACAAATCTAAACGAAAATGTGTTTTGTAATACAAGCATTCACGATGTAAGCACAGAAAAGAACAAATTAAATTATTGCAAATAATTAAAGATAAGAACTTAATTAGTACAAGCAATTATTATCTGAAGCTAAATATGATGACCAAAAACTATTGAATTATCAGTTTAAAGTATTACTACCTTATTTTGATTAAAAGTATATACAAGAGTAATTGGTGTCTTAAAGTAATGGTTCGCTCTGCCACTAGGGAGTTCTTGTTCTAATATGGTCATGCTCCTCATGTAGTTGAGCTCCCAAACTTCCTACCCTCAAAGTTTTGGAGGCTTCCCAGGCAACCCAAGTATAGGTCAATTTGGGACTATTGAGGTAGAAAATTGCACTAACTGACAAAAAAATCAACTCAGCTCAGGTGAAGGAGGCCACACTATATATAACCACACCAAGTCAATGTGCACAAAAGTGATTGGTTTATGATTATGTGAAAGTGAAGTAATACATATGCTTGGTAACTAGCTATCCACACACGAAAGTCTATACAATATTTTTTTCCTGTACATGTTCTGTACAGGCTTGCTGGGAATTGCCATAGTATATTGTGCAAGATTGCTTGGAGACTTGCTGGGTGTACTCATGACATAAGTGTTGCATTGAGCTATAATTCAATGATATTCAATCCTACTCTGTATTGAGGCAGTGATTTACTAGCATGATTTTAAATGAGTTTCTCATTCAATTAAGTTCCAAAATAGTTTATCAGTCTTAGATGCCGTTTGTACTATTTTTTGTTATTAATAACCAAGCACAAACAGTAGATTAGCATTCAAACATTTTTTAGTTGTGTTTGAAGATGATGTGAAAGCATAAACTAAGCAATATATGCAATACTGGATAAAAAAAGTGGTTAAATTTAATAACTTGAGTGGGTTGCTGTCAGTTATATCAAACATAAACAAATGTACAATATGTGAGTTTGCATTATATATTTTGCAGTAAATTATTAAATGCTATATGAGTACTGCAGGAAAATGGAGGAGTAAATGCACGGAGTAACAAGAAGGAAGAAGTGTGAGTAGTAGAAAAACGAAAGAGAATGAATGAACAGACATGTAAGACATGTAGACATGTAAGAAGAAATTGTGTTGGATAAGGAGATAAAGAAAAGGAGTGTGAAATGATGAAGTACTGTGAGCAAGAAATAAGAGAATGAAGAATTATGGGTGAGGAGATGGAGATCATAAATGTGGCAGAACAAATATATATCTGATTTGCTATAATAGGTAAAAATATTTATGTGATATGTTAACATTATCAACTTATCTACAATGATTGTGTGTACAAGTATGTTCAAGGGACAATAAAAATGCTGATGCTTGCAATGCTTATAAAATATATGTTATAGTTGTAGGAGTCAGTATCATCCACATACACAGTGGTATATTCTAATTGGTTTGTCCATTAGAAAAGTGGGGACTATTGTGCACAACACAGATACAATAAAAATGTTATTGTAATCCTAAGATAATAATTTGATTGGAAAGTATACAGATTTTGTATAGTACTATAACTTAATAGTAACTTTATTCTCAGTTATAGTTGCATGATAAACAAGTGAAGGACAAGATACTGTGAAAGGATGAAGATAGTTTTATTAGCAAGATTAATAATAACAATTGCTTTAACTAAGCTAAATTAATATGTTATTTGTTTATTCATTCCCTAATGACAACAAGCATATAACCTTTAAACTTAGCAGCATCAAATGAACCTACAATAGACTGTGAAAGTAATTACTTCTAGACTGTAAAAATGCAATTATGACATTAGATAGTAAGGTTATGAAGCAATTTTTTAATCAAAAGACAGCAGAAACAGAGGAATGAGCTAGCTTGTCATGTATAAAATTTATGTTTTGAGGCAGAGTCAATTGAGTGAAACTGTTTGTCATGCATGGATAAAAAATTTCTATTATAATTCTTATAATGTGCTGGTTGTGCGTAATGAATTAAGCTGATTGTCAAAGTAAAAAAATAGAATTATAATGCACACATTATTATGTATAATAGCACTATTGTGACTTTATCAACCAATATGCAATGTTCTTATATCCATGGCAAAGACATGAACTAATTTGATATTAGTGTTTTTAGTGTATGTTGGGTTACATAAGCATAAGTATACTTCTGTGTCCATATTATTTTAACTGACCCAGTAGTCTTCTATCAAGAAAAAAAATACTTTCAGTATGATGTGAACACTGCATACACAACTTTTTAGAGAAGGGAACACTCACATATAAAGTTTGGCTTTCTTTATACAAACAAACTTAGATAAACATGTTGTTAGATTTCAAACATCATAATATGGACAATTGATTCACTGCTTTTGGATTGTTCTGTGTGCCATAAATCCCAGCATTAACGTTGATGTTGGTATAAAATTGGGGATTTTAGGTTCACTTCACTAGTATAATGTAAGAATGTTTAAGTCTGTAATGAAATTGAAGTCCTGCTAGCCACCTGCATGTCTAACATCGAAGGTCAATTACTCAACACATAAAAATGAAATAACAAGATTTATGATCAAACGAATTAACTAAGAGTAACTATGAAAATGAATTATTATAAGATGAATTTAGTGACTTCACTATATATTATAATTAAAATTTTCAACACAGAAATAGTACAATGTACCCATAGTTAATTAAACTTTATCATTAATCCTGATATATTCGCATTCAAGTAAAACTTTTGGAAGCTATATTGCTTACAAAACTTGTAACATTCAACTAAACCATGCACTGATAATTTGTGTTATCAAGTAAAAGTATCATATTCTATTTCTTTATGCTTTACAATAATATCTAAAATATAGTATTTCCTTACAAAAACAATGTAGTCCTATTCAGTACTTTAGATACGATAAATTTATATTAAGTTGATCTTAATAACATGTTTACAATTACATTTGTGTGTATACTTTATATTTTCTGAGAAATAACACAATGTGTATTATTGTGTTGTTACATTGTAAGCTATCATACTGAATAAGCTCTGGCGTGGACACTACATAAATTAGTCTTAGTGTGTTGTGTAGATCAACCCTTTACCACATCATATGATACATTGTTGCCATAGTTCAGGGAATTTAAGACTAATCTTATGTTGTTGAGGGGATATGAAGACTGACATGCTGTTTAATACTATTAAGTGATTAGCTTTTGAAAAATTTCAAATTCTTTACAAGAAAAAAATGTTTTCAATTATAGCTAATCAAGTAGACGTTGTTCAGGTTCTGAACAAGTACCAGAATGCGAGACTTCACAAGGAGTAGACTGAACTCTAACCATGTCATCCTCTACCCAATGGACATAATGATATTATTCATACATGTAATTGATTAATATTGCATGTCTCACGTAATTGTATCTGTTATGTTGTAAATTGTATTTTACAATTGTTCAGCACAATCCTTGCAATCAACTAACTAGTAACTTTGCAGAGGTATTGAAATCAATAGAGATAGCTATCATGATACAGTATAGTGGTTAAAGATCTAATCCAAAAACAGAGGTTTTAATTTACTCCATTGAGCTAAGTAAACTTTAATCCATAAAATTATATCTTTACTAGCAAGTGCCTTACCACACGGTGGCTCCTGGCATATTGGAAAGTAAGAATGGCCAGTAGTATAAGTTATTTTTACTCTCATTGTTATCATTCTCTACCATTGGTTAAGGTTACATAAGGTTTCGTTTCCTGCTCGTTTTTTTTCCTGAACTATCTCAGTTTTTCTAATCCCCCACCCGTTTCCTATCTTCAGCTCTTTCTACTTGAGTCATGGAGTCCCTTCTCCTTTGTCTAACCCTCGTTTCTCAATCTCTCTGTCTCTCTATCAGGATTGATGAATTGCAATACTTTTACCTTGTTATTCGTACTGTCGCCCACCTTTTTTAAACTTACGCTGCCTTTTCTTGTCAATTCCACCCCATTTAGTTACAATTAATCGCCTATTTGATTTCCCTTTCTACTTTCGCCTTCCTTATTATTGAAACCTGCGCCGCCTTCACTATTCCACCGAGTTGGGCGACCTCTTCCACCCGCTTTTTAGTTATTAATCACTTGGGAAATAGATAGAGGGGACGTGTTTAGATAAGAGGAAGGGGGAGGGATGAGTCAATGCCAGTCGAGCATTAAGCATCGCCCACTATCCGTACAGCATTCCAGCCTAGCTCTCTACTGAAGTCGTTGGTATACTCGCTACATACTCTACTGTCTGAACTCTCTGACAAATTGGTCTGATGGGGTGTCACTTTTTCTCACTTTCGCTATTAGTTGGTGGGTTAAAGAAAGTAAAGGACAAGGTAAATAGTAAAGAAAATGATAGTTTTAGCTGGATAGTCGTTTCATTGCATACATGCATATGTGATTGACTTACCAACAGTCTCTGTGAGCATAAAATGTCTTTCTTTCCAAATTTTATATAGACACAAGCATAAGTGTGACTGAGCTTTTTACGAAATTGTACATGCTAGTTCTGTACATGTGAATGTTATTGCCAATGTGCTCAAGAAGGAGTTACAAAATTGCAGTTTAATCTCTATTCATTCAATGGTTTGTCAATGCAACATATTGCAACAAATGACTACCATTATAATCCAGTTAGTTTAGATTGTTAATATGACTGGTGCATACAGAAAAAAATTCACAAATTGTTATTTACACAAAATCAATGAATATAAATAAGGTGGCTAACAAACTTTATTAATGGCTATACTTAATATACTACATTGCTGTTTTTTCAAGTGTGAGTTATTGGGCAATATAAATTGTTGAGTAATTCGGCTGGCTTACAAATGTAGTTGTTATAACTTCGCAATAGTTTTAAAATCTCACTAATAAGCTACAATTTTCACTTGTATTTTAATATACAATTTTATGTACACCTTATTGTTATTGTAACAGAAATTGGGTAGCACTCTCTTATTTAGGGTTGATCATCCCTTCCCCATAATGGATAATACTAGATTCACTTTTCTTCACATTTGGTTTCATTCAACACTGGTTAAAAAAAAGGAATTAGTTGTCTTGTGAAGTCTCTAATGATTCTAATCCACAGATTGCAAAGTTATAAAAATAAAAAAAATTGCATTTCTCTATACCATAGCTTTTTCTTATTGAACCAGCCTAGAGAAAATTGTAAGCATATCTGGGGCTACTTCTGTTTTATTCCTTATGTGACTCATACATACAGTTGTTTCACCTAAAAGCAAGTGTCACGCCTTATTCTATTAACGCTGACTTGTTCGTTGGTAGTGCAGGGCAAGTGCTATGTCTTCTTTGCAGTGGCTGTTGGAGAAAATAAATGCTTGGCATATGTCTTTTCAGAAGTATACAATTGTTTTAGATGCTAAGTAGGCATTTGAAACTAAGAAAGATGAATAGTGACTATAGCAAAGGTTGTAAAAATAGTGGGAAAACTAGTTGTAAAAAAAAAAAGATTTCATAAAATGTAAAAAATAATAAATTTAGGGTTGCTCTACAGATATGGAAACAAGGAATTTTAAAACCAAATTTTTGTTTTGAAAGATGAACATTATTAAACTTGTCCAAATTGATTTTTTTAAAGACGTATAAATCTTTTTTACAACTAGTAGATATTAATAATGTTAGTGGTTCATTATTGTGCTTGCCAACAATAAATGAAATCATTTTTTATTTATCAATAATGAATACATTTTTAGAGCTTAAAATTTCACCTCTGGTAAAATCTTTAGTGCTTTTTCAAGAATTTCTACTAGTAGATAAAAATTTGAAGTATATCACTATTATAAAAGTATGCATTTTAATGTTATAGATAAGTGAGAATGTAATTTTTGTAAAAAACAATTTGTCATGCAGTTTTACAAACAAAATGTTTAAGTACGTAAAGTAGCTATAACAATCTAGTCAGTATTAATCCAACTGGACCACTATTATAATAATTCCTATCCACACATAGGAATGTCACATATCATGTGGAAGGTCTTATCTGACACAGAACCTTGAGCAATGGCCATTTCTGTACTGGCTCAGTTATATCATAAAAATTTGCAACAATTGAAGTTCACACTTGATATACTATTTATTGCACACTCAGCAATAAACTGCGCGATGGGCCATTTCTATCAGTGTGGTGGTAAGTGTTTGATGCAGGACCCTGAGTGAACAATGACTTTTCTATAGAGGCTCAGGACAATTAGCAACAATTGAAGTTCACATTTGATATACTATTTATTGGTGTTGCTGTTGTTTTTAGTCGTGATTACTCCAACTGGACCACTATATATTCCCATCAACACACAGAGGAATGTAACATGTCATTTGGAAGGAAACAAGGCTATAGGTTTTTGGGGCATTATTCTGAATGATGGAACTCCAATGATGTTTATACCAGCACAAGAATCTACAATTCCCGGTTTTGCTGGAAGACGTTTGAATGGAGCACTCAATACAGTATTAATTACAGTAAACACAACAGAGACATCAGTGACAGGATTGAGTTGCTCCAGCTTTATAGATAATGTCTTAGTTCCAAGTACTATAAATGTGACTATTTATGGTGAGAAATTATGTGCATTGAAAGCATTATATTTATACCTTCTAAAATAATTATCAAGTCCTGACCCTTCATACAAACTGGATTAAATCTTTTCACTTAAAGGGGTCTAAAGACAAGCATAGGCAAAATGTGAAAAAATCTTAGTTGTCCATCTTTCGATCTCCTGGTGATAACTAAGATTTTTCCCATATTGCTTTTGCTTCACTTTAGACACCTTTTCATTCAAAAGTTTCGATGTAGCTATAAAATATATTTCAAATTTATTTATTACTCATTAATAATTTTTTGACATATTATTATAGGAAGTCTGTGTTTAAATAGTCCATGTTAGAGAGCATGCAAAAAGGTTAAAGGATAATTTCCCTATGTTATATATAATAATTATAATTACACATCTATTTGTAAGCTACTAAAAGCATTATAAAATACCTTACAGTTTTTCATACATATACTCTCTTGTTATTGAATAATGAAACAATGTAGGCAATGGATGCATTTATTAGAAATAACTTCTTTATTACATTTTATGATTATTTTAATATTATTATTATTAATAATAATAACATTTCATAAAACTTAACCACTGACCAGTATTATCTAAAAAGGATCTAATAGAAGTGTAATATCAAGTTTGTAGGAAGGAAGGAAGAAGTTCAAGTCCTAACTACTTACATTTTTCCTTGGGTTGGCATACATATTATTGCATGCATTTTGGCTGTGGAATGCACTGCTGTATTCAAGTCAATTATCAAATTAAACGACTATACAGTACAAAAAATCAAATCCATAATATAATTTTCTGTGCAATATTATGAAACTTTTTAGAAGTTTTTCATAGCTATTACGGAGCCTTGTAATATTGTAATTTATAGCACATACATGATACACATGATGTTGGTTTATTAATTATTACTGCTTTCAAATGCTTTGACATAATTCCTTCATAATAATTTTTAGGAAATCCAGATCCTTCATAGGAACTAATACTGTACAATACGTTCACATTCAATTTTGGTATGTAGCCTCATTACTATTATCAAAACTTAATTAGCTAACACTGACTGTATATAAACATATTAATACCTTTCAAATAAAGCTATATTTCTAGTTTTTTTTCTAAACACTTATGCAATTCTGAAGTTCAGAGTTTGAGAAGTCAGTCTGACTATAAACAGTTCCATGTTAGCATTCAATCAAGGTACTACTCTAGCAGTTCAGTGCAGCTTATTTGCTAAGGAAATAGATATGAATATAATCAATATTTGGATATGATAAAGTGAATATACACTAAATGAGCATTGCATAAAAATATGAATAAAAGTCAGCTATGATTAGGACTCACAGTGCTATTGTTTTAAACTTAACGATAATTTTACAGCTAGATACTAAAGTTGTTGAGGGAAGACTAAATTATTTTTGACTCAAATTGGTCACTTAAAACTTATCTTTGGTCACCTTTGACCCCATAACTCGTCAAAGAAATTCAAAATATTATAGATAAATTATATATTTCCGACAGGTATCCCAGATAAACCAAGTAAATTGAATACATTTCTAAATAGCTATTCATTGATGACATCATGGGATTATAGAATCATTCCTACAGTATCTGTTCATTTCACTATTACTCTCACATTCTTGAGTCCAAGTCAATTGAAAGACATCACTGAGTATGTGACTGATGCTGACTCCTATAACTTCACACTGGAAGGAGTGAGGTCATGTGATCCCTTTACCATGTGTATCACAGCTACTAATATAGTAGGACAAAGTCAACCTTCATGTGTAAACAAGATTCTACCTTACATACCTTCTACAAATGATATTGAATATTCATTATTTAGAGTGGAGGACTCCTACTCATTAAATCTGACTATACAAGTATGTATATGTAATACTATATTATACAATATTATCTGATTTTAATTACTTTGTTAATGTTTAGATGGCAAATTGTTCACTAGATGGTAATAATATGTTGTATGCTTTGCTTCAAGCTCAAAATACAGCTCAGCTTACATTGTCATCAGAAGTTGTTCTATCTCACTCAGTGGTGACAGCATTTTTTTCTGGTTTAAATGTAAGCTTAATTTACAACTTAACTATTATATCTAACAACAGCTTAGGAATAGCATTATCTGAATCTCAGCAATTTTGTAAGTTTATGGACATTTGCTTAACATACATCCATTATATGTGGATATTGTCTCATTATTAGGTACAAATGACATTGCAGGAGTTAATATTTGCTTTACTATGAGGACTGGAATATATAACATATCATGTGACTATATCATAGGATGTAATTATAGTGGATGTTCCTATAAATTATCATCCACTGATAGTAATATGAATGGTTCTATAATAGGAAAGAATTATGAGTTAGTGAGTGTTGATGTAAACACACAATATAACCTCACTGTCACTGACATCAGTGGAGATGATGTGGTTATGTTACGGAAACTTGATATTGAATCCATTATTGTATGCTCTGTTGTGACAGGTAATGTAATTCACTGATATTATATAATTTTATTTAATATTGTGTATTGATTATATATACAGAACCAACTGTTACTGATTATAAACCAACCATTGCTACAAATAGAAGCAATGTAATTGTGATAGTTGTATGTATAGTGGTAGTTATTGTGGCTATTATCATGGTCATATCTGTTATCCTACTAATGATTTACCTACGCCACCATGGTAAGCCAAATGATTTTATATTTGTGAATTATCATCAACTAATAGTAATATCAATGGTTCTATAAGAGGAAATAATTATGAGGTAGTGAGTATTGATGTAAATACACAATATAACCTCACTGTCACTGATATCAAAGGAGATGATGTGATTTCATTACAACAATTGTATGTTCACTTTTTTTATGCTCAGCAGTAACAGGTTAGGAGGACAAACAATATTTTTGTGATAACTATTATTCATATGATCAATGTGTTTAAGGCAGGTACCGGAACCACATCTTTGAGTTTAGCAATAATTAATAATAATAGCATTGCTGTTTTGGTGCCTGCCTGTTATAATTATAGTAATACTGGAGTCTTTTATCACTTTTGTATTTTGAATTGGCAAGGATTATTATTACATGAATGATTGTGTTGTCAATAGATAAGTTTCCTTGTAAAACCGGAGGAAAGTAAGTATCCAGCAAATTTTTATGTCAATATTTTATTAAAATTTACTTGTATGAAGATCTGATTCAAGGAAAATAAAAGTTGCAGATGTACGTATTTAAATAAGAAAAATATTATAGCTACACGTGTCAATATAATTCAATTATTGCATTAGATCTTGTAGAGTTCCATAATTTATTTGACATTCTACAAGCATTGCCTATGTATATTGTTGAGAAAACAAGTTAAATTACATTATACTTTTATAAAATTAAATAGGTAGCCAAAAATATGTGAATTTAAATGAGCTGATATTCAGTTGTTTTAACTTTAATTTATTCATCAAATATATCTATATTAAATACAGATGACCTGAACATTTTATTAAATCGGCAAATAAAATTAGAATGAGAGAAAATAATAATTAATAATTTGTGATATGCTTTCGCTTTATATTTAGATTTCTATCCAGTATGACAACAATGTATCATATGGTGTAGTTAATGTCGTATCTACTCCACCAACTGATGACTTCACCTGTGAGACTAATCTGTCACATGACATCGTTAAGAAAAAAGATCATTCCACTGTATCTCAGTCTAGTCCTACTCCACTTTATGAAGGTGTACAATAGAACAAAGTTGATCTCATGACAATGATTCACTTACTTGTTATAATTTGTCATTAATGCTGGGTGTTTTTTTTTTTGGTTAGTTTATAATTGCTGAACAAAAATCACCACTTACATTATTATCAGTTATGCAAATGCAAATTAGTTGCAGCATAAACTAAGCTTTAATATAGTTTTTGCGTCTTCCTCTATATATTTGTGATACTGGCTCAAATTGTGACACTTAGTTAACAAACATAAAACAATCCCATTAGTATTGCATAGATTTGGAAAAATACGTTAAAATTTTTGTATGTACTTATTCTTACATGAGTATTCTCCAGTGATCAGTTTTGGAAACTCATCAAGTTGTTTATACATTACAAAAAATTACTTTCAATTAGCAAAAACTGTACTGTAATAATTATACTTTTGTCAGAAATAACAACTAACTACCATATAAAATTTAGTGAAGAGTTTTTCAAATCTACTTGGATGACCAGAATACTAACAGACAATGTAGATAGTATACTGTGCAAATAGTATTTTGCTATTGATATAAACCAATCATATGTAAAATATCTGAATCAATCCTATGATGATGCACAACTCAGAGTGTATAATAGAGTTAATAGACATAAGATACCACAGGACTGAAGTATACTTATGCTTATGTAATACAATGCATGAAGAAAAAAAACGATTGTAAAAAAACTTTTTGTGTTACCCTTATAAATTATTTTTAATTGACCAAGCATTATTTAATTAAGATGAAAACTTTCTATATGATGTGGAAACTTAATAGAGAAGGGAAATCTTACTTGTTTGGCTTTCTTATACCAACCGACTTAGATAAACATGTTGGTAGAATTCAAACACAATATTATGGACAAAAACTAAAACATTTTTTATTCATTGCTCTTGGGTTATTCTGTGTTCATAAATCCCAGCGTTAATGTCGATGTTGGTATAAAATTTAGGATTATAGGTTCTCTTCACTAGTATAGCATTAATAAAAATGCTTCAGTCTGTAATGAAATTGAAGCCCTGCCAGCCACTTCTATGTCTAACATCAGAAGGTCAATCATGCAACTCATAAAAATGATAAAGTTATATAATCAAAGTATTGACAAAGAATATCTATTTGATAATGAATTTTGTGACCTTGTGTATTTATTATTAAATTTTTTATAATATCTTTAAGTAGTTGTTGACCGTCAAAACTTATCCATATAATGTACCCATGGTTGAGCTTTATCTATTATTAATCATGACTATCATGTCGCTCATAATACTCTATGCTAGTTCATTTACTAATGAGAAGTAAGCACCACACTTAAGTAAAACTTTGGGAATCTATCATGTTTACAAGACTTGTAAAATTTAGCATAACAATGCATAATAGTTTGTGTTATCAACTGAAAGTATCATATTCTATTTCATTGTGTGTGATAAAGTTGTAATAATACTTTTATTTTTAACCACTTCTCAAAATAATTTCTTGCTGCGTTTAAATAATTTCTTCTATTTCTATCTGTAATTCATTATGAAATGATTAATTGTTACAATTAATGATTCCTTACTATAGAGCTACTTTTATTTTCAACCATCAAGTTGACATATTTTTATAACAGTAATTATATAGTACTTATTGCATGAGTCGGAGTGTGATATGCCCAAAGATTTCACTAGCAAAAACACAAAAAATAGATAAGCTAAGCTGGATGTCACTACAATTAGCGTATCAGAGTATACTGAGCTTGGAAATACAGCTTGAGGTTACACTGTGCGATGATTGTGTACCTAAAAATAACATTACATAGATGTCTAGCATGATAACTGAAGTTGCTATCTAGATTTAGTATGACTGTGCTGTTGTCTAAAATTTCTCAGGCAAAATGATATCAAAGGAACTGCACATATTTTTAAGCTAAAGTACTAAGGAGTAATAAGCAGCTAAACACACCATGACACAAGAGAGTCGAGTGTCACAGAATCAGTCATTAAGTCTCCTTCCCATCTATAGTTGCATTATTATTCAATTCTTCTCATAATTAATAGTTCATTAATATTTAGAATTGAAACTCACTACAATTACATTCGAACTATATAAGTTCATAGTTCCACAGCACCTGATATTTAATAAGTTATTATGAGACAAATGACATCAAAGCAATTTTGTCATATAGATCTATGGCAACAAGATGTAGAAAAACAATGATTGCACTCACTGATGTTACCACTGTGTATATTATTTAATAATGAAGCAGATAATCTATCACATAATATCCATGTAATTTCATAAATACAAGACTGTTGATCACGTCATTAAGTAGTTCAGTATCACGACAATGTTGTTTTTATGCATTTTTTCATCTCTAAAATTTGAACTTTTTGTGCAATGACACTTACAGTATAGAATGGCAAAAATAGGAGCAGTGTAGATATTTCCACTGTAATTTTTTTATTGGATATATAAATGACAGTGTGTTAGGCAATAACGAAATGAATTTATTCACAGCAAATATTAAAATGTACTGTATTAATAGCTAGTGTCTAATAATTTTATAATTAATTGTTAATGTTAATATTGTATTAAGCTTGACAGAACATTAATGTTTTCTTACAAAATCCATAACTGTTTACGTTCCATATATGATAAACTTTAAGTTGAATTTTAATAACATGTTTATGATTACATTTGCACATAGCTATAGTCAATATCATGTAATGATACACTACCCAATTGTGTATGTTGGGAAAGTCAGTCAAGTTGACACATTGTAAACTGTCATACTGACATTATGAATACACTCTTGCTTTGATCAATACGGCAAAAATTGGCTGTTGATTTCGGTGTCACTCACTTGTAGCTAAGTAGATTATTCACATGATCATTATTTAACTTTGTCAAATAATTTCGTCTAATTACAGTTCTTTTGTTGTTAGCTGCCTATCTAGGTTCTGTAAGCGTGGAGACCATATTCAAACATTAGCGGGTCAAACAAATTATACATTTGTGTGCGGCAATAAAGCCATTGAATTTAAAAAAAAAGCACAACATAATTATATCAAACTCCAAATAGAGAAAAGTCCTAACAAAGGGCGTTGCTACAGATATTTTCCTCCCTTTGGAGACTTTGGAGACTCGACTGTAAGACAGAACGGAGTCCCTAAAATATCACACTCAATAGATTACCAAGTAACAATGGCAATCTCCCAGTTGCTGACGGTGCAAACGCATCTTGCAGCGTGTCAGTTGACCGGACCCTCCTGAGAGCAGTGGATAAAGGGTCTCGCTATCCTGCAAATAAATAGTCTCAGGTAGCCTGACTCTCTACGACCCTTTACCCGCTGTAGCAGGTAAAGGGTGTTAAAGGGTTTTGCTCCACGAGATTAGCACGTAAACGGGTGTAAAAACTACATTTTATTCCAGATTCGGATAGAGTACCAGAACCAGGTGTATTTGGAGATTGCTAATTATTGAGAGAATCAGATGTGTTTTAAGGTTCACGCCTGATTCAGAAGTCTTGCATCGTTGCAATTACTCATAGTAGTAATTGAACCTGCTTGATTATATGGCCACTCCTTGCTCTCCCGTCATTGTAAGTATAATGATTGAGTGTCAATGCATGTTTTACTAAATATTATGCTTTCGCAAAGAAGTTCAGGCTTCAAGTTTGTGGAGATATGAAGTACTATAGATTACAGGCATTACTTCATTTCATAGTTCATCAGAATCAATCTGATAAACTATGAAGTAATGCCAACTAGCAAACTGATATATAATATATTTATGGTTTGTACCTATTGTGCAGGTAGCAAGTTATATAAAATCACTTGCTGGACATCTGTCAGCTGTAGGGCACTCTGCTAATTTCACACCTACAAAAATTAAAGTTGGACTATCATACTCTCAACATATGTGCAATTATATCTAGCATAGGGTTTTCTGGGGTGTAGAATCACATTTTGACATTAGTTTTTAAAGTTGTTGTTTTAATGTGTTAATTACTCTAACTATTTGGTGTAATTATTCAAATATGATTAAATACAACATAGTGCTCTTTCTCCAGAAATCTTGCTGTTTACTTTGCTATTATATCACCATGGAGAGTTCGATCTCAGTTGACTCCTGAAGAGGACTTGGCATGAAGTCGAAACGTCGGGTTAAGTTATAATTAAAAATATTGGCTGTTAAAAAGAGAAGAATATCCTATTATTTCAGCCGAGAATGACTGAATCATATGATTATGTTTAGCTATTTAGTTGATATATTTCTCCACCTGGACCACTATTGTATTCATATGAACACAAAGAGAAATATCACATCATATGGAAGGAAGTAATAGATAGCTAATTAAGCTATAATTCTGAACTGTGGAACTGAACTGGACTTCAGACCAGCATTTAATCAAGAGTCCAGCATTCCTGGTATTACTGGAAGATGTGTGAATGTTTAATTGTGTAATAAAACACTTATATTTATCTAAAAGTAAACATTCTTGAAAAAAGGACTATAAGCTTTAAGCTATCACAAGAGATCTTTTTAAACCCAATTTTTTAACCATTATTGACTATTAAAATAATGATTTCATATTATACAGAAAAAATATATGAAACTACTATGTATGAAAACACTAAAATAATGTGTATATAAATAATCATAATTATCAAAATAAAAGTGAAAATATTGCTTATCACTGTGATTGTAAAGTGATCATGAAGTTATAACAAGTTACATCTGTAAGAAAGTCAGAACCGTTAATAGTAAATAAAAATGCCAATTAATTTATTACATGTACTTAATATGTGATGTATATTCTTCAATATCTTAGTAATGGTCAGTGACTATTATTTTATACGAAAATCTAAAACATCTTGTAGGGGTATGGTCAGATTCAAACTGCACCTGAAATAAACGTCCGTTAAAAAGCATTGATGCAGAACAGTGAATTATTTTGGAGATTTTTCTTTTGCAACTACTAGTGGTGAATGACCTGCAAACATTGAGTCATCCCCCCATTAACTTTGAACCTTTTACTTTGCCGACACGTATCGGTCGGATCATTGACACTTTACCTTGTCAGAATTTTATATATTTACCCATCTCTGTCGTAATGATGTATAGTGTATTGTGGCGGCAGTGCCAGTGGTCTTGTATATTGTGGCCAAGGGCAAGGCGCTGGTTGGAATGTGTGTGTGTCGGTGTGTCAAATTGTGGTTGTAACATCAGTTTCTTTTAATTGAACTAAGCGAACTCTTTGACTGTGGCGTTGGGCGGGAGAGGTTTAAGAGCAACCCCCTCCAAAATTCTTCTTCACATCACCATTCTCTGGTGGTAGGCTACCATTTAGGGATGCACAACACTGCTTACTATTTTGAATAAAGAACTCGTCTTAGATCATGCTGAAATTCTCTTTAAATTGTCTGGACTTCCCGGAAAAGTTTCAATTGCAATGAACATTATGCATATAAAGAATAGCATTGAATTAATTTATGCAACATCATACAATAAGGAAAGAAATGATGACCTTACCACTAATATATTCACCTAAAATTAGTTATACACTTAGTTATAATTGAAAACATTTTTTCTTATAATAGCTAATTGCAATTTTTTTTCTTGTAAAGACTTTGATGAGTTTCCAATGCTAATGAAATATCAAACAGCATGTCAGTCTTCATCTCCTCTCAAGAACATAGGATTAGTCTTTAATATATTGGAAATGTGGCAACAATGTATACTATGACATGTAGCGAAGTATGCTTATGCGTATGTAATACAGCATTATGGTAAAAAAAACTAGTTTGTGACAATTTTTGTGTCTGTGTGGTATCGTATGAATTAACTACATCATCATACTGGTATTTAATTATTGAGATCATGTATATTACATCCTGTATTTTCTGGTTCATTTAATTGAGTTGTGTATCATAATAGAATTGATTCAAATTTTCTACACAATAATTGTCATTGAATATTGATAGAAAATTACAATGAGTAAAGCTTACAAATTATGTAAATATTTTTACAATAATAATCACTTCATAATTGGTTCCTCTATTTCTTTGCACCATAACTTTCTGTCTATGATGTTTTTGCATGTTTACAGTCTGGAAGCAACTACTTTCATATTGCCAGTTGAGATTCAGGTTATACTTGTGGTCATAAGTGAAAGAATATAGCAAGTAACTGATTAAATTTTTATAATTTAATGAAGATAATTAAAGCAAATGTTATAATTATCTTGCTAATAAAACCATGTTAATCCTTTCACAGTATCTTGTCCTTCACACTTTTTTGATCATACAACTAAAACTGAGAATACAAGTCAGAATTAACACAATACTTGAAAATAGTAAACCGAGCTAGTTCATATGTGCCATTGTGTTTTAGTATGTTATAACTTACTTTCTCTGTAGCACATTTCACACGGATCCTGACTTCTTAATGGTAAACTCTATACTTTACAATCAAAATATTATCTTAAGGTCACAATTACATTTTTATTGTACATATTATGTGCATTAAAGCCAATTAGAATACACCACTGTGTATGTGGCTAATAATGACTACTCTTACAACTATTATTTTTATAAGCCTTTCAAGCAGCAGCATTTAATTGTCCGATAAACATACTTGAACACAATCATTGTAGATAAGTTGATGAATTTGAACATATTGCTTAGATGTTTCTTACCTAGCAAATTATTACAGATACATATTGTCTCAATCTCCTCATTCCTAACTCTCCTTTCTCTTATCTTCTTGCTCACCATACTTTTTATTCATTGAACGCTCATCTAACACACTTTCTTCATACATCTCCATACTATTTGAAACTCCTTCTTTCTCCACCTCTTGTCCCTTTATATCCATTGTCTCATAATTTCAATCAGCATACTAATAATAATACTGCATATTGTATATTGCAAACATAATTGTATATAAATTTATGTTGTATATAGCAAAAAATCTGAATGAAACCCCCTCAATTTATTTCAAGAATCAAGAATATAACCATTCATACATTTTTTGATCCAGTATTGCCAATATTGCTTAGTTTATGCTTTCACAGCATCAACATAATGCAACTGAAAATTATACAAACCCAAACTACTGTTTGTGTGTTTGACAAACAGCATTTAAGAATGGCGAAATATTTAGGAGAACTTTTGTGATTAAAAAAACTAATTTAAGATCATGCTATAGGAAATAACTGTCTCGACCTAAGTGCAAAGTTTAAATTGTGATGAACAAGGCCTTGAATTGTAGCTCCATGCTACATCTATTGTTTAAGGGAAAAAACTATGATTCAGTTTATACCAATAGCAAAATACTATTTGCAGAATAAACTATTGTACAATGTCTCTCAATAATGTGTTGTACTGAAAACTTCACTACATTTTATATGGTAGCTAGTTGTAACTTATTAAAGGAGTTGCTATGTGTTTGTTGAATAAGCTGTCATATTCTTTGCAATTATCATGAACATACAGAGCTACGCATCAATTATATGTAATTATTTCAGCTTAGTTTATGCTTCAACTAATTTACATTAGCTAGCTAACCGTACTAAGAATGACATAATTGTTTCTACTATAAACTTATTATAAACACACCAAATATTTGATAAATTAACAAAAACAAAGCAAAGGAATTATTGTTATATAAAAAATCAATTATAGTTTTATTGTACACTTTCATACAGTGGAACAGGACTAGACTGTGATACAGTGAAACGATCCTTCTTCTCCACAATGTCATATGACACATTAGTCTCACATCTGATGTCAACCGTTGGTGGAGTAGAAATGACATTAACTACACCATATGATACATTGTTGTCATACTGAAGAGAAACCTAATATTATGTAAAAGCATATCACAGTTACTTTGATTCTCCCCTAGTTTTATATGGAATTCAATTATTTTTAGATAATACAGATATTATTTACGAATAAGGCAAAAATTAAATTAGCTGAATATCAGCTCATTAAATTCACTTATTTTAAGGCAACCTATTTAAAGTGATTTCTACTTCTAGTTAAAGAAAGTGTGGTATATTTTGACATTTTGTCAGAAAACATAAAATTGGAATTGTAACATTTTCTAGTTCTAACACTAAAGTTAATTAATTAGTATAACTCAACCTTTCACTATGATGTATAAAACTATGTACATCAATTTTTTTGCAAATATAAATAAAAAAGTTTCAATAATGCACATAGGCAATGTTTGTAGAACATTATAGATTTCCCGGAACTCCTCAAGACCAAATACTACAATTGAATTTTGTGGACGCATGCAATTAGAAAGTTTTTTCTTTTTACATACGTACTTTTGCAGCTTTTGATTTCCTTGCATCAGATCTTCATACAAGTTAATTTTAATAAATTATTATTGATATAAATTTGTTGGATACTTACTTTCCTTTTGTTGTACACGGAAACTTATCTATTAACAACAACAATCATTCACGTAATAATCCTTGCCATATCATTGTATCTTACCATTTCTGATTAGAATTACAACAATGACAAAAGCGACCAGTATTGCTATGATTATCAAAACAGGCACTAATACTCCAACTGTTACAGATGTAATTAATACGATATTATCATGATTAATTGTTGCTAAACTGACAGTTACAGTTTCAGCACCTACACAAAAACATCAATCATATTAATAATAGTTACCATAATTTATTTTTTGTATTTCTAACCTGTTACTGGTAAACATAAGGAAATGAAGTGAACATACAATTGTTGCATTGAAATTACATCATCTCCATTGATATCAGAGACAGTGAGGTTATATTGTGTCCTGACATCAATACTCACTACCTCATAATTCTTTCCTATTATAGAACCATTGATATTACTTTTAGTGGATGATAATTCATAGGAACATCCACTATAATTACATCCTATGATATAGTCACATGATATGTTATATATTCCAGTCCTCATTGTAGGACAAATATTAACTCCTACAATGTCATTTGTACCTAATACATGAAAAGATAATAAATTATGAACCACTAGCTACTTTTCAAATTCGCATACACTTACAGAATTGCTGAGATTCAGAGAATGCTACTCCTAAACTGTTGTTAGATACAATAGTTAAGTTGTAAATTAACCTTATACTTAACCTGAAATTATGACTGTTGACACTGAGTTCATTGCAACAAGTTGTGATGACAATATGGACAGAGTAGCATTTTGACTGCGAAGCAAAGCAAACAAATTGTTACCATTTAGTGCACAATCTGACATCTAAATATTAAGGGAAAAATTAAAATCAGCAACTATTTTATATGTATTGACTACCTGTATGCTCAGATTCAATGAGTAGGAGTCCCCCACTCTAAATAACGAATATTCAATATCATTTATAGAAGGTATGTAAGGTAGAGTCTTGTTTACACATGAAGGTTGACTTTGTCCTACTATATTAGTAGCTGATACACATGGTAAAGGGATCACATGACCTCACTCCTTCCAGTGAGAAGTTATAGGAGTTAGTATCAGTCACATACTCAGTGATGTCTTTCAATTGACTGGGACTCAAGAATGTGAGAGTAATAGTGAAATGAACAGATACTGTAGGAATGATTCTATTATCCCATGATGTCATCAATGAATAATTATCCAGGAATATACCCAATTTCTTTGGAGGATCTGGGATGCCTATTCAAAATAAACACAATTAAAGTACCTATATTCTAAATAAAAATTTTAAAAGAATTTTTCAGCCTGGCTAATTTCGAGTTACTGTTTGCTAATTCATAAGTTGTATATTAGTTTATGGAGTTATGTTTCAGTATAGGGAGTTTAATATTGGCTAATTTAACATATTTTTTGGTTTATCATGGTTATTCAAAATGGAGTTAAGTGCTGTATTTATGCAATTGTTTTAGTGTTGTTGATGTTCATAAATTCTTATGAAGTATTTGGTATTGTAGTGCTTCAATGCTGCCGTGAAACACAAAATAACCAAAGAAACGCCAATGCATTGCAGCAATATCTGGAGTGCTCAGGTGGAGTTCTATAGTGCTGAAACTGTTTCAGGCTACAAGTTAGATCTGAATTCAGTTTTCACCCTCCTTACTAGACTAAACACTCTTTCACTGTTGACATTGCTGGACAGAACAGAAAGAACATGCAGAGCCAATGAAGCTAAATTGGTGTATTTATGGTCATCATAGGAGACTTCAATTATTTGACAACAAGCCAAAATTTCATAGCATACCTTTCTGATGTCTTCACTTCTGTACCTACTGCAAAGTCTCGATACTCCATAGTAGCAGCAGACTTGTCAAAAAGCAATCACATGAAAAATATTCTTGTATTTTTTCGAAGGCACTTCAGGGACTTTTGGCATAGGGTAGGGCCAAGAAACTTAAGCAAGTGAAACATGTCTGACTTGATCAAGTCAAATTTATTTAGTAATTTTGATAAAGACTCCTAACACTGCTATAAAATTTGTTAATGCACTCTCCTTCATTTTTTCCTAGATGCAATAACAAGGCTGAAGTGTCATCTTCAAGCAAGAGCTTTTCACCAGGAAGAAGAAAAGAAGAGTTTAAGCAATTAAACTTAGTCAAATCAGTGGCATAGTCTCTGATAACTTGTGGCTTCATGAAATAAGCCAAAAACATTTTGTGCAAGTGCTCACTAGCTGCATGAAGCTTACAAATTGTAGATGCATAGCTTTTATAAGGGTTGACTACAAATGTAATCCATACCCGTGTGAAGGGCTTACTCAACAAAGTTGCTATTGACTGTACCTTGCCTGGGGTCTCAAAATCAGGATGACTATTGAAGTACTAACAAAGCGGTTCCCACATGTCTAGATTTTGCTTCAGAGCTCTAAATAGGCAGAGAAAAGCAAGGGCTATCACAGTGCTTGAATATAGTCCTGAATTCAATTTCATAATATTCTGCATATTCTGTGAGCAATGATACACACTAAACACTATGATGAAAGGGGTAATATGGATATATAAACTCATAAATCATTACATTTAGGGGAAGAGTTTGAACTGCTGCCTTCTCAACTAAGCTCACTAAATGGAAAGTGAATGTTGTCACACATCTTAGGCTGCTGCTAACGCAATTTAGCCATGACTCTATTTCTAGCACCCTACATTATATTAGATGAAGCATCAGAATAATACTTGCACCACTCATTATCAGCATTTAAACCACACAGAACACTCCTTGTCTATGCAAAGGATAAAATAGCAATCTCAGACAGGAAAGGCATTGTGGACAAATTACACTGTGGTACTTGTCAACAAACATATATTTGGCAAACAGGTCATACACTCCATTATAGAATAAAAGAACACAAAAGATCACTTATTTCAGACAGCACCTATTCACTTCAGCAGACGCAGAACGTGCAATCAAGAAAAATCATGTCATTGACTTACTCGGACATTGCTGAAGCCATAGACTCATATAGCAATCAATACCACAGATGCTATTTAGAGTCTTGGCACGTCATAAATAATGTAGAGTTCTTCTATGAATAGAGATGAAGGACTACCACCGCCGGTGTATAACTATCTCATCCTTAGAAAAAAATCCGTATCCTAAGGATCATTTTATCCTAAATCTTCTTTCCATAGTGATGTATGATGCATGTTTGTTTATTTTAGTCACACTCAGGCTCATTGTTATTTCCATAATTTTTATACTGAATAGGGCCACAGTATAGTGTGACAAAATGTCTATATTATGAGAATTAAGGCTAGTGAAATAAAAAATAAAGAATTGTTCATTGGTTTGAATTTGATAAATTCTGATAATGCCGTGGTATACTTCGCTCACTTGGCAAGCTTGCCAATTGTGTACAAATTCAATAATGATTGTAATTTGTTAAGTGAAGATTACTATCTGAAGATTAAATTTGTCTTACTAATTGCAAATTAGTTGGTTTAATTTTTGCTGAAAGCTTGTAACATTATAGTTATAAGTGCCCTTAAATAACTCATCCAAAATTGTTTTTATGGATCTAATTTGGTGTGGTAATACTTTTTATGATCTATTAAGAGAGACCAAATACATATTATTAATTGTACAGCATTGTATATTTTTTTACCTTAAGAATGAATAAAAATGCATACTGCTGTTTTATATTATAACTGACTTTCACATTACAGCTGCCATTCGACCTTCTAGTAAGTTGAATGTCCCCGTCAACATTGTGACAACAATATTACATGTCACAGTGTTGGAGAAGCTATAACAGTTTCATCTATTTAATTGAGCATATGGTACTAGATATTCTTAGTAATTGTAGTCAGAGACACTATAATAACATGTTCATGGAATTAAAATAATGCTATAATACAATGCTTAGCTACTATTATGCTTTTTTTTATTGTATATCACATGACAGCTTATTTTTATTTCAATAGTATATTTAGTGCAAGAACTTACCATATATAGTCACATTTAGAAATTTACTTTCTTCTTGAAAAGTGAAACTATTAATACTAGCACATTCTATTGTTATAAAATCAATGGCTATTTCTGAAGTATTTAGTAAGAGAACAGAAGCAGTCCTGGTAAAATCCATAATGATTATCCCATCAGTTACTATGCCAACTACATCTTTCTCAAATGTCTGCTCAAATCCTGTTATTATCCATCTCCGTAGAATCCATCCGTCGGTAACATTACAGAATATCCTTGACTCAGTATTCATGGGAAGGACTAAATACTCCTTTGGAAATATGGCAACTTCAACAATCAAAACATGCCATTGATAACATTAAAACGAAAAACAAATTACAGTATGTTTTATAATAACTGCGTATTTTGTGTATACCAATATCTCAATTGCTCTATTTAGTTAATAACACTCAGTGAAGTAGGAAGTTGGGGGCCAGAGGGGCATGACCCCTACAATAATTCTCAAGGGTGGCCTGACCCCCCCTCCCCCAATATTTACCCATTCTCTTACTACATTAGACACTTTACATTTATGATGAGTGATCTTTATTGTTAAATTACAGATCTGTATTTGAAAACAAGCAAGCGCTGAATCAGATACTAATATGCTAGTTCAGATATAATATCATCATTTCATTGGCAACCTCTAAAAATCTTTACTTAGTAGAGACCAAAAAAAAAAAACTTCACAAGGCAAAAACTTGAATTTTATGTAGTCACGTATTTAGGACATTTCATACATTCACCACTTGTCCCATAGAGGATAGGGATAAATGTCCTGCACTATAGGACATTTAGCCCTATCCTCTACCAGAAAATTGGAGAAACATTCATTTTTTTCTTCACGAGAGCGACTATTAATATCAACACATTCTAGTGTAATAAAATCAATAGCTATTTCTGAAGTATTTAGTAAGAAAACAGAAGAAGTCCTAGTAATAACTGTAACGATTATCCCATCAGTTAATATGCCATCTACATCTTTATCAAACAGCTGCTGAAATCCTGTCATTTTCCATCTCGATAGAATCAATCCGTTGGTAGCATTACAGAATATTCTTGTTTCAGTATTCATTGGAAGGACTAAATATTCCTTTGGAAATATGACAACTTCAATCAAAACAGGTCATAAATAATATTAAAATGAAAAGAATAATTACTATCATTAAACTTCATAATTATAATTAGTGAAAGTTAATGGCTACCTACTAAGTCATTGAATTAAAAATACTCCAAAAATGAGTTCACAGTGACTTAATGACAATTATTTATACAACAACTTTTAATATATATTGCTTAATTTGAACTTGAAACAGCAGAATTAAAGTAAAGAAGTATTAAAAGTTTCTCAGTATTGAACGTAAATAAAAACGAATTGCTAATTAAATTTAATTGTATGTACAAATTCTTAGTCATATGTCCTTTTTTAGCTGAATTTTAAAATCTTAGTGAAATATTGATCTAGCTTTGCTTTAATCTCACTCTCTACATCACAGTAACCATAAACTAAACTTGTTCAGGACTCGGGAGCCTTCACCTGAACAAGGAACGAAGACTGAGTGAACAGTAAACAGTATTGAATCATACGCACGCACTGATGTAAACACCCTTTACCTATCAAACTTACATAATTATATTCATGTGTCAACCATCCGGTGTATCATTGTGCACCTCACTATTATATGAAATTGCATGGGTATGCTAACGGAATTATTAGTTAATGTTAATTCCGTTGCAAGCGCTACCAAGTGCCAGCAATAGAGTTAGCTTAGCTGGTAGTCTAGTCCTTCGAGTCAAGAACTACTTTAATCAATGAGCCATTATCTGAGTGGGATATACGACCCTGTTCAAAACTAATATGAGAATTATTACCATTTTCATCAGTTCTTAAAGAGTGTACTACTCAATCCCAAATAACATATTTAATAAGATTCCCTAACTATTTTGTGGCAATGAAGAAATGTAAGAACTATAAATTTGATTTTCAAATTGTAGCAATGGTTGTGGGGGATTTCAGAGTTTTTCATAGTAGTGTGGTGGCACTGTTTCAATATTTACAATAATGTGATAAAAGCATCAAATGTGGTACACATGAATAAAACCACCTTAATAGCATAGTTGGATTAGGACACCTTTACTTTCACCCTTGTTTGAAAACATTTATTTTACTTAATGTATACATGGTATATTTTAAATAATAGCAAATGTTATACACAGAAGCATAACATTAAATGTTAAATATGATACAGCTTGAATAATATTTATACCAAAAACCATTCTTGAGTTATGCTCAATTATGTGTTAACCACAATAATAATATTTTGGTTATTTTGGTGACCACAAGTGGCAATGGGTGAACAATAGTGGGACGTCAGCACAGCTATTTAATTATGCATGTGGTAACAAATGCTCCAAATTTTAGAAATCAAGCCAATAGTGTACATAAACTGATTTATAGCCAATTTTGGTTCATAAGGGACCGACTTTTGTTCAATATAGCAGCCTTGTAATCAATTTTCTTCATGTTCAAATTTCAATTTTGAGCGCAACAAAAACAAAGAATTCAAAGGGTGGTCTGTAGTTGCTTTTCCTGAAATCTGACGGGGGCCTGTTTTCAAGGATATATATTGGGTGTCAAGCAAGAGAGGGGAAATTTAGAAAAAAAATTTGGGCATGAATCTCAAGCCTTCCTACCAGCTCTTCATGATGATTGCAGTTTTCACCAATCACCACAAGCCATTATCTGATGTAGCTTACAAGATGAAAATGAGACTCTGCTGGCAAACTGTGTCATATTTAGATAGAGCAGTCATTGTTCAAATGCTGAAGCTTACAGCATAAATAAAAGTAGAATAATCCTCTGAGATTTAATCCCAAATTTAAAATTATTGGGTGTGGTCTTACTAAAGGGCTGTAGCCCTTCCCTTCCACTCCCATTAATAATAATTTTCCATGCACAGAGAAAATAATTTTCTTAAAAAGCAGATATAAAACAAATCTAAGACACTTTGGAGCAACATGTGATGAGAGCTGTTATCAAGATAGGTGGTATTAGGGGATTGTCTCTATTACCTTTTCCTAACAGTTGGGGATAGAGAAAGACACACAGTAGTCTCTACAAACCAGTCCAGCCAATCTTGCCTGAAGCTGTTCAGGTTTGCTAAGAACTGTTATCTTGCAAGTGCAATGTTGCCAATTGAACAAGCAACAACCACTAAATTCTGTCCAAAATCAATAAATGATGAACTTTTTCAGCTTTTGTACACTAAGAACTGGGTTCACCATATTGTATAAGGACACAAGTAGTAAAAATTGTGACTCAGCATATCAATAAATAGATGCACGTTCAAAAGAAGATCGCAGTTATTGTTGGAGTACAAGGAATAACAATGACAAAAAAAAGTGATTGCTATTATAATTTTATTTCCAGTTACAGGTAAGAAATACAGTAGCTAAATTAAGGGCACATTCTGAAAAAAGAGTGGCTTGTACAAAACCAGGTCGAGCCCTCCCCTAAATCCGCCACTGCTCATCACCATCACTATCACTATCATTACTCTATTTTATTTTGAGGTACTCAAGTGAGGAGGAAACAACTACATCAGAAGTTTGAGAAATAATGCTGTGATATTTGCTTTTCTCATGATAGAATATTAGGCATATATAAAAACCAGTGGTGTGCCATAGCAAATAAACTAGTATGCAGTACACACCCATTTATTTGTCCTTGTACACATGGTTTAGTGTGCAGTACAGTCCACTATTAGTGTGTTTGACATGCCATCACTTGATGTGTTTTGCACACTAATTCTGTTATTGTGTTATGCACACCAAAATTAGAAGGCATATTGTGACTTCAAGCACACCCAAATTTTATAACTACTTAGATATAATAATATCAAAAGTAATTACTTTACCAATTTTTTTTATTATCAATGGACAGAAATAGCCTACTTTGCTAATAAATTTGCCATATTTATGTCATTTATTGTATGAAGAAGTGATGCAGAGTCTAATGTGTGAAGCTAATCGCACTGCTTATATTGAAAGATGTTTTAAATATTTTTAAGGCATGTACTTATGTTAAAAGCATGTCTAGGGAAGGATACATCATGTAGTGATTATAGTTGTGTGGACTGTAAGCTACTGTAAAGCATAACTAAGTGAGATTTTTCATCAGCCAGAATACAATGTTTCTCTTCTGCCATGGCTAGAGCACTGTTGTATATTTGCTAGTTCATCTTTACCATTTACTCAAATGTTCATAAAGTAAAGTAAACATAAATTAACAAACAATCACATGTATGCAACATCTGACAATTTTTAAATGACACACAACTCAATTAAAACAAATACATGCAATCACAATAATTAAACAGTATTTAATAAAAATTGAATGATGATAACACTAATTAACACAATATGCCGCAGGCACATAAATTTTGGTATACTTAATTAGTTTTTAACCATATTAGCATAAGTAGCTATGATACGCAACATGTGTTATGCCCATCACACTGAGTCCTAGTCCTTAGTTTTGACAGACCTCACTACAAGTTGATCACAAAATTTTTAACAAAATTAATTATTTTTTATAACAGAAAAACTTTCAATATGATGTTTACAATACATGTAAAACTTTTTGTAGAAGTAAAAACTAACACCAAAGCTTGGCTTTCTTTATAATAAACAACTTAGATGAACATGCTGGATACTTTCAACGACAAAATAAAAATACCTGAAACAAATGTTTGACTTACAGTTGTTAATTTTCATAAGGTTTTATCTAGTCTATTGTATACTTTTTAGTGTTTATTTGTACTCTTCATTATTAGAGTGTACCATAAATCCATGACTGTCTTTTAAGACAATGATTCACTCACACTTTTCCTGTTTTAAATTTCTGTGTCATTTAAATTATGAGTAGAATTAAATACTACCTTAAACTCTATATGGTTTGCTTGGAGTTCTTTATAATATATACTGAGTAATACTTAGCATGTTTAATGCTATTCAATATCCTATCACAATAAATATAGCTAGCTACATGTGAAATCAATTAAATCATTTTCTATAACTTTACTAGTGTTACTTTGTATTCTTTCCTGCCTCATAAAAATGCTTAGCTAAAACTTTATTTGGTAAAGCTAAAAAGTTGCCTTTGTTGCAATCAACATCAGCTGTGTTATCACCACAATGACCACGAAGTGAAATACAATGCCTTCCACACAAAAGTATGGCCTCAGTAATACATTTGGTTTCTTGCTTTTGATGTTTTATTGAGTTGACAAATGACTGTCAATGGAAAATTCTGAGTTTAAAAGCATCTATTGTTGACAGAGCGATCCTATGATACTGCTTAGAATCATGTGCAGCCAATTTAACTGATTGTTGAGACCACAATTTGAACTTGATACAAATAAATTGGATTAAGTTGTCTTTAGTACCAAAAATAACGCAAGGCAAACAAAGTATTCATTCTTTCGCCTTGCTGGCTATGTACAAACCATGGATATTTTTAAGTATTTCATTTGACATGCCTGAATTGCAAGCATCAAGGTACTGAAGTGGAAGATAGTAAGCTTTGAGAGGGAGATGAACTGGTGTGGATGATAGATCAAGATCACTGGGAAACGATGACTCTGAAAGAGCAGAACGAGTGGGGGAAATACCAGGGGCAGATTAAGGGGAGTGGGGGCTCAACTGGTGTCGTACGAGCTCCCCCTTTTTCAGAATGTGCCCCCATCTTTTAGCTAGCTACTGTATTTCTTACGTTTAACTGGAATAACAATCACTTTTTGTTCGTTTTTGTTTTTCCTCGTATTCCAACAATACTTGCGATCTTCTAAAGAATGCACTTCTTATTGATATGCCTAGTCAGAATTTTTACCATATTATATATGTCCCTATAACATGGCAGACCAAGTTTGTTGTATGCCAAAGCAGAGCAAGTACAGCATTTATTTATTCTGGAAAGAATGTTTATTATTCAGTAGTTGTTGTTATTCAATTTCTTCTTCATGGTTGACTTTGACAATTAGAAAAAAATACTTTCATCATTAGTTAAAATGTCTTAGTACTTTCATTTTTTCTCATGAATCAGTTTCATTTCTTTTTTCATGATTAAGTGTAGATAATCACTAGCAGTTGATATGCAGGCATAATTTTGAGCATAATAAGTGATTTAATAAATACTGGCATATGCTGGCACAAGTGTATTTATGAGCATAATGAGGTAGCTAGTTTTGGCAAAACATTTTTTATATAATCATTTTTTTATTGTACTGTAACAATAGCAATAGATTGTTTTTGGAACTTTTTAAATGAATCTTTGAGTTAACTAATTAATACCCTCTATATTGGTAGTTCTATTTAAAGATTCCAATATCACTTTTTGTATGAAATAAAATACTTTTCGACCCAGCATTGTTGCTCATCAGGATGTAGATCCAAAACTCACATATCAACAGTGGTCATAACAGGATTCAAATTAGTTACATGTATGTGTACTGGGATTCTTATAGCTGAGAATGTGGTTGAGGTGATATTCAAGCTCTGTCCATGTGCATAATATGTGCATTATAGGAGATTTATAGTAGCATAATTACTAAAATGATGAGCATTGCCAGCATAGCAAAATAACCAAAAAAATGAGCATAATTTGACAATCCCTAATATTCACTCCTTTTCTTTATTCTAGACATAAACACTTCATAAATTTGTTTGGTTTTAGTTCAAATATTTTTCTTTCATGAGTATTGTGCGGATGAATATTAGAAAATAATCTTGTAGGAAATACATTACCAACATTTTTCTAGAACTGGTTATAGCTATTTCACCATTATTATGTCTTGAAAAGAGCCCCCCCATTAACAAATCCTAGATCCGCCCTCAGGAGAAAGTAAAGTTTCTGGAGGTCATTCTAGACTTCCAAAACAATTTAACAAAAGCTATTAGTTAAATGATCATATGATATACTAGTGATGTGCTTGAGCACAAATGGCGAGCGAGCCTAAACACTATAATTTTTATATGAATGATTTTGACTTCTAACACTGAAGCTACTGAAAATAAGGTCCAGTTTTTAAATTTAGCATACAGGGTAAAGGGATTTCAGTGCCATAGTAACAACTCTCTGCAACTGCTAGAATTGAAGGAAAAAAACAACAACAAAACAATATACGTTATTTAAATGTGATATTCTTTAGCTAAGTAGTGGTTGTAACACACAATGCTTTGACACAACTGGACATGCACCTACACAGACTTACCTTCGCAGTAGTTTAGTGGACAATGTATTTTCAAGTAAATACTGTTGCGCAAGGCTTATAACCATGACAAAGAGCGCATTGACTTACCACCGCCACTAACTCGAATAGAAATGGAAGTCCTTTAAGTTTTCAAGTTTGAACTGCACCCGCAAAAGAATTCAAAACGGTAAACAATTCAATTTCTAGGGTGATACGGGTACTGATCGATAAACCAGAGGATTCTGTTTAGTGCAATTTGGGACGGGGTCGAACAAATAACTAACACAAAAACGCGAGGGTCAAAGTACAAAATGACATACATACGTCCAAACATTATACAAATAAACTAGTGGTTGCTTGAAGCACAAGGCGATCGAGCCTTAAACTACAACTATTGTTAAATGATGATTTTTAAAAACGAACACTCAAGCTACTAAATAAAGTCAGTTTAAACATGTGATGTGGTAAAGGGGTTTCAATGCCATAGTAACCGCTCCCCGCAACTGTTTAAATTGAAAAAGAAGCAACAAAATCAAGTCACGTTATTTAAAATTTTATTTGTGATATTCTTAATAGTAGTTGTAACGCACAATACTTTCACACAACTGAACATACCTACGCAAGACTTACCTTCGTGATTCGTCTAGAGGACAATGCATTTTCAAGTAAACACTGTTGAGTAGGGCTTATAACTGTGACAAATAGCGTATTAACTTACCACCGCCACTAACTCGAATAGAAATGGAGCTCCCATAAGTTTTTGAGTTTTAACTGCACCCGCAAAACAATTCAAAGCCGTAAACAATTCAATTTCTAAGGCGATACGGGTAATGGTCGCTAGACCCGAGGATTCTGTTTAGTGAAGATTGGGACGGGGTCGAACGCGGAGCGAACACAAAAATACGGAGGGTCAAAGTACAAAATGACATACATACGTCCAAACATATATATAAATAAATAAATAAACAAACATCCCCGATTTTCGATTGTGTTACCCCTGTAAGTGTCTCGCTCGCTACGCTCGCTCGCCAATAAATAAATAAACATCCCCGATTTTCAATTGTGTTACCCCTGTAAGTGTCTCGCTCGCTACGCTCGCTCGCCAATAAAACTGTATACATTTTAAACCTGGCTAAACAACAATTAACACTGCTAGTTATGTAAAATATCCTGTTTTTCTAAGGTAATTCAGCGAGCGAGCGAAGCGAGCGAAGCGAGCGAAGCTGACTCTCAGTCGTGTTCAATTGAGATTTCAGATATATATATATATATACTAGTGATGTGCTTGAGCACAAATGGCGAGCGAGCCTAAAGACTATACTATTTTTATATGAATGATTTTGACTTCTAATACTGAAGCTACTGAAAATACGATCCAGTTTTTACATTTAGCATACAGGGTAAAGGGATTTCAGTGCCATAGTAACAACTCTCTGCAACTGCTTGGAAAGAAAAAACAACAAAACAATACACGTTATTTAAAAGTTTTCTTTGTGATATTCTTTAGGTAAGTAGTGGTTGTAACACACAATGCTTTGACACAACTGGACATGCACCTACACAGACTTACCTTCCTGTTGCGCACGGCTTATAACCATGACAAAGAGCGCATTGACTTACCACCGCCACTAACTCGAATAGAAATGGAAGTCCCTTAAGTTTTCAAGTTTGAACTGCACCCGCAAAAGAATTCAAAACGGTAAACAATTCAATTTCTAGGGTGATACGGGTACTGATCGATAAACCAGAGGATTCTGTTTAGTGCAATTTGGGACGGGGTGGACCACATAACTAACACAAAAACGCGAGGGTCAAAGTACAAAATGACATACGTACGTCCATACATATATCTAAATAAACTAGTGGTGCGCTCGAATAGCACAAATGCATGGCGAGCGAGCAGACTCTTTTTACAGAAAAATAGGACAGAAATTACATCTAACTGATTAGGCATGAAGTGTTAACAATAACAGAATTACCTGAATAAACTTAGAAAGCAGTGGCAAAGAAGCGCAGCTTGACAAAGACTTCACAATTGTTTCAAGAAGAGAGTAGCTATAAACGTTTTGGTTGAAACAGAGTTGCGTAAGGCAGTGCAGCAGGATTCTCAGCGCTCGTTAATTACTGGAACTGTGAACGCTTTACCTAATTTACGTAATTAGAAGCGCCGGCGAAATATTTTGACGACGTAACATACATTCTCTGGTAGTTTATTTATTGGCGAGCGAGCGTAGCGAGCGAGACACTTACAGGGGTAAAAATGAAAAAATCGGGGATGTTTATTTATTTGTATATATGTTTGGACGTACGTATGTCATTTTGTACTTTGACCCTCGCGTTTTTGTGTTAGTTATGTGTTCGACCCCGTCCCAAATTGCACTAAACAGAATCCACTGGTTTATCGATCAGTACCCGTATCACCCTAGAAATTGAATTGTTTACCGTTTTGAATTCTTTTGCGGGTGCAGTTAAAACTTGAAAACTTAAGGGACTTCCATTTCTATTAGAGTTAGTGGCGGTGGTAAGTCAATGCGCTCTTTGTCATGGTTATAAGCCGTGCGCAACAGTATTTACTTGAAAATACATTGTCCACTAGATTACCGTTAAGGTAAGTCTGTGTAGGTACATGTCCAGTTGTGTCAAAGCATTGTGTGTTGTTACAACCACCACTTAGATAATGAATATCACAAGAAAACTTTTAAATAACTTGTATTGTTTTGTTGTTGTTGTTTTCCTTCAATTCAAGCAGTTGCACCCTTTACCCTGTATGCTAAATTAAAAAACTGGACCTTATTTTCAGTAGCTTCAGTGTTAGAAGTCAAAATCATTCATATAAAAATAGTATAGTCTTTGGGCTCGCTCGCCATTTTGTGCTCAAGCACATCACTAGTTTATTAGCTTTCGTAGTAGACTAGTGGTGCGCTCGAATAGCGCAAATGCATGGCGAGCGAGTAAATATATGAGTATAGGTAAAGATGATTTGTGAAGGAAATTGCTAAATAATAGCAATGATTAGGCATGAAGAGTTAACAATAACAGAATTACCTGGATAAACTCGAAAGCAGTGGCAAAGAAGCGCAGCTTGACAAAGACTTCACAATTGTTTCAAGAAGAAGAGGGTAGTTATAAACTTTTTGGTTGAAACAAAGCAGGATTCTCCGCGCTCGTTAATTGAAAAATGCTGGAAGTGTGAACGCTTTACCTAACTTACGTAATTAGAAGCGCGGGCGAAATATTTTGACGTACGTATACATACCTACATACTAGTGGTGTGCTTGAGCACAAATGGCGAGCGAGCCTGATAGTTAGGTAACATAAAACTAAGTATTGTTACTATGTTTTAGCTTAGTTCATGCAAAAACTATAATAGCCGTTATGACTTTATTTCAGCAAACAAATACAAAATCACTCTCTTACCTGATTAATGGTAACTTTTGTAGTATCAAACATCTGCCATTCTGATAATCTCAATTACCAGTAACTCTTGAACAAGCTCTCAGCTACGATAAAAAAAATAAACCAGTGTTATTATTTGTAATTTTAGCTCCGTATCCCCCCTAAAACGGCGAAGTTTTGAAATTAAGTCTGGAAAAGGGTCTTCAATGCCATAGTAACCGGTAGAATCAACTTTTTGTTTCTTGAAAAGCAAGCGTTTTCGCAGAAATTTTCTCACACTTTGGAGCTTTAAGTATAAAGTAAGGCTTGCTTAATGCTGTATTTTCAGAATAAACTGGGGTCAAGCCTAAAAAGCCGTGTTTTTTTGGAGAAAAAAAGTTCCCCGCGCGCGCGTTTAATTACATACGTACGTCCAAACATATACAAATAAACTAGTGATGTGCTTGAGCACAAATGGCGAGCGAGCCTAAAGACTATAATATTTTTATATGAATGATTTTGACTTCTAACACTAAAGCTACTGAAAATAAGGTCCAGTTTGTTTATTTAGCATACAGGGTAAAGGGATTTCAGTGCCATAGTAACAACTAACACTCTGCAACTGCTTGAATTGAAGGAAAAAAAACAACAACAAAACAATACACGTTATTTAAAAGTTTTCTTTGTGATATTCTTTAGCTAAGTAGTGGTTGTAACACACAATGCTTTGACACAACTGGACATGCACCTACACAGACTTACCTTCGTAGTAGTCTAGTGGACAATGTATTTTCAAGTCAATACTGTTGCGCACGGCTTATAACCATGACAAAGAGCGCATTGACTTACCATCGCCACTAACTCGAATAGAAATGGAAGTCCCTTAAGTTTTCAAGTTTTAACTGCACCCGCAAAAGAATTCAAAAAGGTAAACAATTCAATTTCTAGGGTGATGCGGGTACTGATCGATAAACCAGAGGATTCTGTTTAGTGCAATTTTGGACGGGGTCGGCAACCGAACTAACACAAAAACGCGAGGGTCAAAGTACAAAAATGCCTTACGTACGTCCATACATATATACAAATAAATAAATAAATAAATAAATAAACTAACATCCCCGATTTTCGATTGTGTTACCCCTGTAAGTGTCTCGCTCGCTACGCTCGCTCGCCAATAAACAAACATCCCCGATTTTTTCATTTTTACCCCTGTAAGTGTCTCGCTCGCTACGCTCGCTCGCCAATAATTATGTAGGTATGTATGCGTACGTCAAAAAATTTCGCCCGCGCTTCTAATTACGTAAGTTAGGTAAAGCGTTCACAGTTCCAGTATTTTTCAATTAACGAGCACGAGAATCCTGCTGCACTGCCTTACGCAACTTTGTTTCAACCAAAAAGTTTATAGCTACTCTCTTCTTGGCGAAAGACTGAATGGCAAATTGTCAAGCTGCGCTTCTTTGCCACTGCTTTCGAAGTTTATTCAGGTAATTCTGTTATTGTTAACTCTTCATGCCTAATCATTGCTATTATTTAGCGATTTCCTTCACAAATCGCCTTTACCTATACTCATATATTTACTCGCTCGCCATGCATTTGCGCTATTCGAGCGCACCACTAGTATCTTAATAAAGTAAATTTCCTACCTAGCTAAGGGAGAGCTAAACAATAAAATGAAACTGCTAGCTAACTACATTAACACACAATGAAAATGAGCTGTACTAATACTAACCACTACTATAAGATACTACCTTCACCTATACTTGCTTAATAGGAGGCTTTAAAGTGCCAAGTTTTCTTTGTTTAGAAATACTACATTATTAAATTTACCATAAGAACGAACTGCAAAATTCCTGACTCAGCACATTAAGAATGGATGGAGTGCGTGCTGACTCATTTGAAAGGGGGCTCGTTTTGAATAATGGGCTCACACTCAGGGAGTCTCCTATGTCACTAGTCAAGCCCCTCTAGATTTGCCCATGTAACTAGCATAGATAGTACAGTGATGAAGCAACACATTAATTGTGTTTTGTTTTCCTAGCTAGTATAGGTATTCATTTTTTTGCGTACAAACACCGATAAAAAATAGAGCAAATATCAAGACCATAAATAAAGCAAATAGCTAGTTAAACATCACATTGTATGGCCTGAACAATCTAAAATTAGTTATCTCCTAGTCAAGTATGATCACTTACCTTGTTCTTCAGTTTCCTTGATCGTCAAACTGAAGCTGAGAGCCAGAAAAAGTAGCACCGACATCATTTACTGTCAGTAGTCATACGAAAAGGACAAGGATAAAGAGCTATTAAAATCACGCTACGGGCAACGCCCTAGCAATGCAATATAATGATAGGCTACGTGCCACCATAAACGGAAGTGGGCAACACCAATACGCAGGTAATTCCCCCACCCCTACCTAAGCCTAAAGTGTGTTCCTAATTGATGGGATACTGGAAACACATTGATATAAATATGGGTTGTGATTTTATGTAATACTTAACCCTACGTCTCTCGTTCCGTTAACTCACCATCATCCTTATACTCGTCATCAGTGGTCCTCCCTGATTCCACAGCTTCAATAGCTGAGTGGTTTGGCAGGGGCGTTGGCCGGAAGCCACGCCCCCAATCAGCAGTTGCCGAATTGGGGCAAATTAACGGGGTGAGGATAAACCCCTTTAATTCCGACCACGCGTGTCACGGCAAAACAGCCAAAACCATACTAACAATTATATATTTGTTTCTACGATAAACTTACTATAAACACCAAATATTTGACCAATTAACAAAAAAAACTAAGTTAATTATCACATTGATATAAATATGGGTTGTGATTTTATGTAATACTTAACCCTACGTCTCTCGTTCCGTTAACTCACCATCATCCTTATACTCGTCATCAGTGGTCCTCCCTGATTCCACAGCTTCAATAGCTGAGTGGTTTGGCAGGGGCGTTGGCCGGAAGCCACGCCCCCAATCAGCAGTTGCCGAATTGGGGCAAATTAACGGGGTGAGGATAAACCCCTTTAATTCCGACCACGCGTGTCACGGCAAAACAGCCAAAACCATACTAACAATTATATATTTGTTTCTACGATAAACTTACTATAAACACCAAATATTTGACCAATTAACAAAAAAAAACTAAGTTAATTATTGTTATATAAAAATCAATTATAGTTTTATTGTACACTTTCATACAGTGGAACAGGACTAGACTGTGATACAGTGAAACGATCCTTCTTCTCCACAATGTCATATGACAGATTAGTCTCACATCTGAAGTCATCGGTTGATGGAGTAGAATTGACATTAACTACACCATATGATACATTGCTGGCATACTGAAGAGAAACCTAATAATAATGTAAACGCATATCACAAGTTGCTTTGATTCTCCCCTAATCTTATATGCAAGTTAATTATTTTTAGATAATGTAGATATCATTTACGAATAAGGCAAAAATTAAATTAGCTGAATATCAGCTCATTAAATTCACTTATTTTAAGGCAACCGTGATTTCTACTTCTAGTCAATTTGAGTGTGGTATGTTTTGACATTTTGTCAGAAAACATAAAATTGGAATTGTAACATTTTTCTAGGTCTAACACTAAAGTTGATTAGTATAACTCAACCTTTCACTATGATGTATAAAACTATGTACATCTTTTTTTTTTTGCCAATATAAATCAAAATGTTTCAATAATGTACATAGGCAATGTTTGTAGAACATTATAGATTTCCTAGAACTCCTCACCAAATACAAAAATTGAATTTTGTGGACACATGCAATTAGAAAGTGTTTTCTTTTTACATACGTACTTTTGCAGCTTTTGTTTTCCTTGCATCAGATCTTTATACAAGTAAATTTTAATAAATTATTATTGACATATAAACTTGCTGGATACTTACTTTCCTCTTGTTGTACACGCAAACTTATCTATTGACAACACAATCATTCATGTTAATATTCCTTGCCATATCATTGGATCTTACCATTCCTGATGAAAATTACAACAATGACAAAAGTCACCAGTATTACTAAAATTATCAAAACAGGCCCCAATACTCCAACCGATACAGATGTAATTAATACGATATTATCATCAATTGTTGCTAAACTAAAAGTTGCAGTTTCAGCGTCTACACGAAAAAATCAATCGTATTACTATTAGTTACCATAAATTATTATTTTTGTATTTCTAACCTGTTACTGGTAAACATAAGGAAATGAAGAGAACATACATTTGTTGCATTGAAATTACATCATTTCCATTGATATCAGTGACAGTGAGGTTATATTGTGTATTTACATCAATACTCACTACCTCATAATTCTTTCCTATTATAGAACCATCGATATTACTTTTAGTTGATGATAATTCATAGGAACATCCACTATAATTACATCCTATGATATAGTCACATGATATGTTATATATTCCAGTCCTCATTGTAGGACAAATATTAACTCCTACAATGTCATTTGTACCTAATACATGAAAAGATAATTATAATTATGAACAACTAGCTACTTTTCAAATTTGCATACACTTACAGAATTGTTGAGATTCAGAGAATGCTACTCCTAAACTGTTGTTAGATACAATAGTTAAGTTATAGATTAACCTTATACTTAAACCTGAAATTATGACTGTTGACACTGAGTTCATTGCAACAAGTTGTGATGACAATGTGGGCAGAGAAACATTTTGAGTTTGAAGCAAAGCAAACAAATTGTTACCATTTAGTGCACAATCTGACATCTAAATATTAAAGGAAGAATTAAAATCAGCAAATCTTTTATATGTATTAACTACCTTTATACTCAGATTTAATGAGTAGGAGTCCCCGACTCGAAATAATGAATATTCGATATCATTTGTAGAAGGTATGTAAGGTAGAGTCTTGCTTACACATGAAAGTGGACTTTGTCCTACTATATTAGTAGCTGTGATACACATGGTAAAGGGATCACATGACCTCACTCCTTCCAGTGTGAAGTTATAGGAGTCAGTATCAGTCACATACTCAGTGATGTCTTTCAATTGACTTGGACTCAAGAATGTGAGATTAATAGTGAAATGAACAGATACTGTAGCAATGATTCTATAATCCCATGATGTCATCAATGAATAGTCATTCAGAAGTATATCCCCTATATTTGGAGGATCTGGGATGCCTATTCAAAATATACAAATAAAAATCTTTTTTTTTTAAATATAAAACAATTCGGGCTTATTTTAAGAAACACTCCAGCATATTTTTTTTAATTTACTATAAGAGTAAATAAAAATGCTTACAGCTGTTTTTATATATAATTTATTGTAACTGACTTTTACATTAGAGTTGACATCTGACTTTCTGTAAGTTATTTAACCCCTTTAACATTTAAATGTTACATGTCACAGTGTTGGCGAAGGTATGACAGTTTAGTGTATTTCATTGAGCATTATGGTACTATAAACATTCATTAAATGTAGTCAGAGACACTATATAACATGCTCGTGAAATTATAATAATGGTATATAATAATGCTTAGCTACTATTATGATATTATATTGTAATCACATGACAGCTTATTTTATTTCAATAGTATATCTAGTATAATAACTTACCGTATATAGTCACATTTAGTCTGTTTTTTGCTTCATGAGAGCGACTATTAATACCAACACATTCTATTGTTATAAAATCAATAACTATTTCTGAAGTATTTAGTAAGAGAACAGAAGAAGTCCTAGTAAAATCCATAATGATTATCCCATCAGTTACTACGCCAACTACATTTTTATCAAACGGCTGCTCAAATCCTGTTATTGTCCATCTCAATAGAATCAATTCATTGGTAGTGACATTACAGAATATCCTTGACTCAGTATTCATAGGAAGGACTAAATATTCCTTTGGAATTATGACAACTGAAGCAATCAAAACATGTCATTAAAACAAAAAAACATAATTAAACTTCATAATTGTACTACAATAGTGAAAGTTAATAACTCAAGTATTTTGTGAATAGCTACCCACTAAGTCACAATTGCTTTATTGAATTAATATCACTCCAAAAATTAGTTCATAGTAACTTAATGACAATTATTTGTACCAATATAATGTTTAAAATATATTTTTGTTTATTTGATATTGAAACAGCAGAATTAAAAGTAAAGAGGTAGCTATCAAAAGTTTCTCAGTATAGATTGTAAATAAAAACAAATAGATTCTTTTAATTTAGCTTTATATACAAATTCTTAGTGAAATGTCCCTTTTTAGTTGAATTTTAATATCTTAACGAAATATTGATCTAGTTTTGCTTTAATCTGACCCTCTACACCACTATAACCGTAAACCAAACTAATATGAGAATTATTATCATTTCATTAGTATTATACCCCAAAAGTTCTTAAGAGTGTACTGCTCAATTTCAAATAACATATTTAATAAGATTTTCTACCTACTTTGTGGCAATGATGAAGTGTAAGAACTATAAATTTGATTTTCAATATGTAACAAAGGGTGTGGGGCACTGTTTCAATATTTACAATAATGTGATAAAAACATCAAATGTGGTACACATGAAGAAAACCACCTTACTAGCATAGTTGGATTAGGACACCTTTACTTTCACCTTTGGTGAACTTTAAGTGCTAATTAATATAATTGTTATGATAATGTCGTAGATATAACATTTATTTTCCTTAATTTAAATACATGATATATTTTAAATAAAAGCAAATGTTATACACAGAAGCATAAAATTTGAATAACATTAATAATTTAAACCATTCTTGAATTATGGTCCTTTATGTGCTAACCATAATAATAATTATACATATTTTGGTCCTTTTGGTGTCCACAAGTAGTAATGGGTGAACAATAGGGGGACGTCAGCACAGCTATTCAATTATGAATTTGGTTACAAATGCTCCAAATTTTTGCAATCAAGCCAATAGTGCATATAAAGCTGATTTGTAGCCAATTCGGGGTGGCTTAAGAGAAAGACATTTGTTTAATATAGCAGCCTTGTATTTCTTCATGAAATCTGACGAGGGGGGGGGCTGTTTTCAAGGTGTATATTGGGTGTCCAGCAAGAGGGGAAATTTAAAAAAATAGTTTCGGCATGAATCTCAAGCCTTCCTACCAGTCTTCATGATGATTGCAGTTTTCACAAATTATTACAAGTCATTTTTTATGTAGCTTACAAGATCAAAGTGAGACTCTGCTGGCAAACTGTGTCATATTTAGATAGATCAGTCATTGTTCAAATGCTGAAGCTTACAGCTTAAAAAAAGTAGAATATTCCTGAGATTTAATCCCAAATTTAAAAATATTGTGTGTAGTCTTACTAAAGTGCTGTAGCCCTTCCCTTCCACTCCCTTTAATAATATTTTTTTTGGCATGGAGAAATTAATTTGCTTAAAAAGCAGAGATAAAACAGATCTAAGAAATTTTACAGCAACATGTGATAATTATCAAGAGAGGTGATATTTGGGGATTGGCTCTACTACCTTTTCCTAACAGTTGGGGGTAGAGAAAGACACACGGTAGTCTCTACAAACCAGTCCAGCTGAAGCTGTTCAGGCTTGCTAAGAACTGTTATCTCGTAAGTACAAGATGGGCTGTGTATTATGTTGCCAATGAAAGTAGCCCAGCCCAAATTATGTTGCAGTAGCTAATGCTGCCATAAAAATGTTTATGTAACACAAAGAAAGTTAGTCTGACATGCTCTTTGATATTAGTGAAGATGCATAATTTAGAAAGAAAATTGTAAATTGTGTATCTGTGGCCCCTTACTATACAATTGACTACATTAAATTGTCATGGTTACAGTACAATAAAAACTAATTAAAATTTTTTCCAAGAACTAGCTTCCTCAGCTCATAATTACACTATTCATGCTAGAATATAGAAATCACTCATTCTGCCAACCCTAAATGATTAGGTACACCTAATCATGAAAATAATGAAAATAATTCATGAGAAAAATTGACATGCAATCACTTGATGTGTTTTGCA
>WLWD01001874.1_pt1 | contig 120842 bp, 66 predicted proteins | sample 6712731 | NCBI WGS metagenome assembly WLWD01 (sample SAMN12718690, study PRJNA576275) | sponge metagenome | isolation source: marine sponge | host: Mycale hentscheli | place: New Zealand: South Island, Marlborough, Capsize Point | collected 2014-11-01
TTCAACAGTAAAATCAGACTCGACAATGGAAAGCAACCGAGGGTAATGACAGTCCAGACTTGACTGCAGGGCTAGCATTTCCCAGCACATTTCTTGCTCTGGTCCACAAGGGAGACCAGTGCTGGCAGGACGGAAAGTGAACGGGAGGGATTAACCTTTTGCACCCCAAACGCTCTGACCGGCCACCCAAGTGTAGAGAGCTGACTGGCTCTAAACGCAACAGTACGGCAAGAGTAAACTGGAATCACCCAAGACTCTTACTGCCTGCAAAACAAAATCGTTCAACAGTAAAATCCAACAGTAAAATCCAACAGGACGGAAAGTGAACAAGAGGGATTAACCTTTTGCACCCCGAACACTCTGACCGGCAACCCAAGTGTAGAGAGAGCTGACTGGCTCTAAACGCAACAGTACGGCAAGAGTAAACTGGAATCACCCAAGACTCTTACTGCCTGCAAAACAAAATCTTTCAACAGTAAAATCAGACTCGACAATGGAAAGCAACCGAGGGTAATGACAGTCCAGACTTGACTGGAAGCCACCCCAGGGCTAGCATTTCCCAGCACAATTCTTGCTCTGGTCCACAAGGGAGACCAGTGCTGGCAGGACGGAAAGTGAACAGGAGGGATTAACCTTTTGCACCCCGAACGCTCTGACCGGCCACCCAAGTGTAGAGAGCTGACTGGCTCTAAACGCAACAGTACGGCAAGAGTAAACTGGAATCACCCAAGACTCTTACTGCCTGCAAAACAAAATCGTTCAACAGTAACATCTGACACGACAATGGAAAGCAACCGAGGGTAATGACAGTCCTGACTTAACTGGAAGCCACCCCAGGGCTAGCATTTCCCAGCACAGTTCTTGCTCTGGTCCACAAGGGAGACCAGTGCTGGCAGGAAAGTGAACACGAGGGATTAACCTTTTGCACCCCGAACGCTCTGACCGGCCACCCAAGTGTAGATAGCTGACTGGCTCCAAACGCAACAGTACAGCAAGAGTAAACTGGAATCACCCAAGTCTCTTACTGCCTGCAAAACGAAATCGTTCAACAGTAAAATCCGACTCAACAATGGAAAGCAACTGAGGGTAATGACAGTCCAAACTTAACTGGAAGCCACCCCAGGATTAGCATTTCCCAGCACAGTTCTTGCTCTGGTCCACAAGGGAGACCAGTGCTGGCAGGACGGAAAGTGAACGGGAGGGATTAACCTTTTGCACCCCGAACGCTCTGACTGGCCACCCAAGTGTAGAGAGAGCTGACTGGCTCCAAACACAACAGTATGGCAAGAGTTAACTGGAATCACCCAGGACTCTTATTGCCTGCAAAACAAAATCGTTCAACAACAAAATCCAACTCGACAATGGAAAGCAACCGAAAGCAACCGAGGGTAATGACAGTCCAGACTTAACTGGAAGCCACCCCAGGGCTAGCATTTTTCCCAGCACAGTTTTTGCTCTGGTCCACAAGGGAGACCAGTGCTGGCAGTTCGGAAACGTGAATGGAAGGGATTAACCTTTTGCACCCCGAACGCTCTGACCGGCCACTCAAGTGTAGAGAGCTGACTGACTACAAACGCTACTGTAGGGCAACAAAATAGGACTCTACAATGGAACCACAAGTGGCACAGACAAATCAGAGCTTACCGAATCACCCAGGGCTGGTTTGTTTCAAAGGCAATAATATATACCATACGAGCAACATCAGATCAAGCAATCTTAGCACAAAAAATGAACCCTGCAGGTAATATATTCGTTTTCTGCAACTAAATTGTGTATCTGATAAAATCACTCACCGACTAAAGATTCCCCAAAACGCAAGGAACCAGTGGGCCGCCACTAAGGTTCATTGACTGAAAAATATTACACCAAAAATAGTGACACCAATTTTTCAGGGAAGGCAAATACTGCGGGCCGCAGCAATCTCTTTTGCCAACATTTTTCGCTCTGCAACTAAATTGTATCTGATAAAATCACTCACCGGACTAAAGATTCCCCAAAACGCAAGGAACCAGTGGGCCGCCACTACTAAGGTTCATCGACTGAAAAATATTACACCAAAAATACTGACACCAATTTTTCAGGGAAAGCAAATACTGCGGGGTGCAGCAATCTCTTTTGCCAATATTTTTCGCTCTGCAACTAAATTGTATCTGATAAAATCACTCACCGACTAAAGAGTCCCCAAAACGCACGGAACCAGTGGGCCGCCACCAAGGTTCATTGACTGAAAAATATTACACCAAAAATAGTGACACCAAATTTTCAGGGAAGACAAATACTGCGGGCCGCAGCAATCTCTTTTGCCAATATTTTTCGCTCTGCACCTAAATCGTATCTGATAAAATCACTCACCGGACTAAAGATTCCCCAAAACGCACGGAACCAGTGGGCCGCCACTAAAGTTCATTGACTGAAAAATATTACACCAAAAATAGTGACACCAAATTTTCAGGGAAGACAAATACTGCGGGCCGCAGCAATCTCTTTTGCCAATATTTTTCGCTCTGCACCTAAATCGTATCTGATAAAATCACTCACCGGACTAAAGATTCCCCAAAACGCACGGAACCAGTGGGCCGCCACTAAAGTTCATTGACTGAAAAATAGTACACCAAATAGTGACACCAAATTTTCAGGGAAGACCAATACTGCGGGCCGCAGCAATCTCTTTTGCCAATATTTTTTGCTCTGCAACTAAATCGTATCTGATAAAATCACTCACAAGACTAAAGATTCCCCAAAACGCACGGAACCAGTGGGCCGCCACTAAGGTTCATTGACTGAAAAATATTACACCAAAAATAGTGACACCAACTGCGGGCCGCAGCAATCTCTTTTGCCAATATTTTTAGCATAAATGCACCGGAAGCAAACATTCTAGTTGTTAGACTAGCCTTTCAGGCTGGGCGCCTAAATGACTACCCTTGGATTCTCAACAGAGCCACCGTCCTTATAGTAGCCAGATGTGTTGTCGGCAGCAGGTAAATGTGTACTTGTGTACTAAAATTTTGGCTGCCTGTATTATAATCTCAGTCAATTTAATGACAATTCAGATTATCCAACTGAACCGGTTAAATTGAACTCAGTTTAAATTGGGCCTCCTTTTTAATATTACTGTAGCGGTTTGCTTATTCGTTTGTTTTTTTTTTTCCTTTAACATAATATTTTAAGGTCCTGGGTGGGACGATTCTGATCCACTGTTTAATTAGAACTCACCGCTTAAACTGAACTCACCGCTTAAACTGAACTCACTGCTTAAACTGAACTCACCGCTTAAACTGGACTCACGCTTAATAGGTACTCACAATTCTTTTTAATTATTACTGTAGCGGTTTGCTCGTTAGTTTGTTTTTTTTTTCCTTTTACATAATATTTTAAGGTCCTGGGTGGGACGATTCTGATTCACTGTTTAATTAGAACTCACTGCTTAAACTGAACTCACCGCTTAAACTGGACTCCCGCTTAATAGGTACTCACAATTTTAACCTAAACTGGAGGTTTTCAAATATTGAGGTGGTGCTTTCCCTTTTAACTTCATTATAAGGCTATGTATTTATTTACCATAGGGGATTGAACAATGTCTAAGACAAGTTACTGAATGGTATACTCTTTTTATATCAATTTAAGTTCTGCTGTACAACATGGTTAATTTGTATATTGATTCAAAATTTTTAACAGCTTATCATTTTATAATATGTACATTCATTTTCTTCATTGAGTACCTCATCATCTTCCCATATTATAAATGCACATTATATACTATGTACTGCGTGTGTAAGTAAAAAAATTACAACTATTGCTATAACTAATCAAATCAATTTAAGGACGAAAAATAATATAAATGACACTACAGCAAATACTTAATCAATGGCGCTGTGCTAATCACTAAAACTAAAGCTCGCATGTATTTTAATTTTAAATAGACTGGGCTTTAAAGAGTGAAAGTTTCTGCGGAGGTGAGAATTGTAAAGTGAATTTGGGGGTGAAAAGTAGTTGGCGTATTTAGAGTGAACAAACTACCCAGAATTTGTCAGAGAAAGGTGAGCTGAAAGGGTAAAGAGGATAATTATTATGTTAGTGAGCGTAAACATGCAGCTAAGCAAAGCTAACTATAACTGTGATATGGTAATCTGTGGGATTTAGCTGCTTGGCAGCCCCTATTAAACATAAAGGCAGAGCCAGTTAAAGGTGATAAGAGAGGGGTACCTTTTAAATACAAAATGTATTTTAAGGATTATGTTTATAATATTGATGACCATAACCTTATCCAACTTAAAAATTTAATGGAATCATAAAAATACTAATTAATATACCTTGCTTTACTAGACCATCATTTAATACACACAGGATTGATGCCCACTTAGGTATTATGAGTATCTAGCAATAGCATGAATTTTATTAAGTGGAGAAAAAGTTCTAGTATTAACTAAAAATGAAAATAATTATCATACAATGACATTTGCAATTTTGAAACCCTTTACCTATTACTTTGCCTTAATAATGCGCATCGAAATTATGTTTGTAACTTTGAACCAGTAATCTATTCCATAGCCTTCATTGGTATAAACACTTTAATTACTTACAGGGAGGAGATGAAGGGAGCGGAGAGAGAGGGAGGATAGTGGGCAGAGGGAGAAAGGAGGGGTATGAGGAAAAGGGAGGAGGGGAATGGCTTATTTCAGGCCGACAGTGAGGGACAAGCTCCCCTCCCCCCCTTAGATTTGCTTTGCCCTCCTCCCACCCCCCCAAAGTTGTATGGTTAAAATTAATTCCTGAATGAGTATGATCATAATACAAAATTTCACAGGTTCAGTTGACTAATGCCATATATGTAGCCAGGGGGGGGGGGGGGGGGGGGGAGGGTTCAAGGGGTTCGGTTGAACCCCCTTTAGAGTGACCGGAAGTAAATATTTTAGCCACATCCCACATATAACTTCTGGATTATCATCATCTGTTCAATCGTGCTGAACCTACGATTAAATTTCGCTCTCACGGCGGCATAAGTAAAGCTTGCTGTGTTACATTGGCACAAGCAACAGATTTTTTTCAACAGATTAGAAGGGAGCCATCGGGAAGTATCTCAGAAAGTTAAACCTGAAATACACAGATAGTGAGTGCACTATATAGTGTAGCTACACTGCAAATGATTAAAAAAAGCTGGCCTACCATTAACAAGTGATAGCACGGGCAACCTGTGCTAATAGGGATCAGTAGCACTCGTAAAGCTGTTGAAATAGCACTCTGATTTGCCTCGTGTCATTTTAAATGTGTTCTTCATGCTATTAATCCCAAATAGCACGGTTACCCGTGCTATCACATGCTAATAGTAGGCCAGCTTTATAAAAATGCACGAGACTACTGTAAGCTAACAATCATTTACAGTGTGGCTACTAAGTATAGTGCAGTCACTATCTCTGTGCTTCAGGATAAACTTTCTCTTGAACTTTGCAACCAATGGCTCCGCCTAATTTGTTGAAAAAATTCGGTCTACTACTGGTAGAACTTCTGCGCTAAAGAATGAAGTTGTCTCCAACTAGAAACTACAACTGTACATTTCCAATGCTAGAGCTGCATGCTTGCGCACTTATCCTTACTATTTCACTTAACCTACCGTGGCATTTCACTTTGTCCTGTGCTATTTCACTTAGTTTAGCGATTTTTCCAATACCTTTTGAATGGGCAGTTTACACGCCGTACTATTAAATAACTTGTAGTATGAAAAAGGTGTATTAATGTTGCACTGTTTATATACAGGTCACCGTAGTAATTAAAAGCCTGGTTACCCGGGAATAATACCGCTTTTATCTCGACTATCAAGTGTTTAATGAACTTATTAGTTTTGAGGTAGAATGCATAGAACAAATGATAAGCTTTAGTGCAGTTCTATTTTGTTTTGTTTTTTAATATTGTAGAAGAATTAACAAGGAAAACAAAAGTAGGTGTGGCTTTTTATGTCTTCAAAATCAAAACCCCCCAATGCAAACTTCTGGTACGGGCCAGTATGCAGATATTTTTCTATGTTTTCAGTTCCAGACATCAATAATTTGTTCTGAGTCATTGTCAGACAATTTCTCAGGAAAATATGCAGGCGCTATCATCAAATTAACTAAGCTAAACTCAAACAGCCTGTTCTGTAACCGTGACTTGATAACTTGATGCTTCTCATATGTGAATCGCTTCTCTCAACAGATGTCGTAGTAACAGGCATTGTGAGGCAGATAGTGGCAAGCGCCTTTAGATTTGGGTACATAGTACTAATCATCTCAGAAGTTAATTCTTTGAGTATGATGGCTGATTTCATTTTTGTTTTAAGCAAGATTTGGTCTGTAATTCTCGGTTTCATCTGACATAATTACTTATTTGACACAAACTGAAGCAGCTGATGTAGTAGCAGGCTTAGCACTTTACAATAATTGGAATTTACAATCATATCCACTACTTAATTTGATGTAAGTTTGCCCAGGGAAAATTAGATTTTGACAGATTGATGTGCTTGTTGTATACTATACTAAATGCTACAACAAAACATCAGCAACCACTGCTCCAACTGTTCAAAATTTTCAATAAATTATACACTTGCTTAGAGAATATTTGAAATGCCAAATATATATTTTAGGAAATGAGTAGAAGAGACAATAATTCTCAAAGGTTAGCCAACAAGATTAGGCTCACTAACTTTGCAGTAAATAAATGAAGCAGCAAAGTACAACCCTCAGTTTAACACTCAAAGCTAGTATATACTAGACAGCAACTAAATCATTTCTCAGACCAATCAGGTATCAATATAGCTGTGCATTAGAATCAGTTTAGCATCTGTCTTCATAACAGATGCTAAACAAGCTCACCTTGAGACTTCAATCAAGCAGTCAGTTAACTTCTCAGCATAAACCAAAACTATATGCAACAATCACTAGCTCATGTGATTACTTCATGATGAAGACATGAAGATTAATACAATCCTTTTGCACATGGCACTGGTTTTTACTTATCAGATACCAGACTTTAACTGTATAAATATGATCTCCATAATTATGTAACTGCCCCCCACCCCACCCAATATTAGCAAAATATTCGCATGCAAATAGTAAATTGCTTTATATACAAAAGATTACTATCCTACTGTAAAGAATTTGCTCCATCCTATTAAATCCAATAAAACATGTGATTAGAATCACGCCTTATATTATTTTAATACCACTGGGTTTAATATTAAGGTTCTGGTGTAGTCATGTGTGATGGAGTATATCCTATGGAGTTTGTATCATATATATATACATACACTATATATATAATTATATATATATATATGTGTGTGTATGTATATATATATACATATATAACCAAATTGGTGTAATGGTGTCTGCCCAAGCAATAAGGAGTAACAAAATAAATCAAAGGAGTATAGCATTCAAGAATATTTCCTTTTTTAAACACCGCCTTTATCAACCCCCCCAAAAGTAAGCTTTTTGTAGCAAGTATGACATATAGCAGTGTAATGTATACATGCTACTGCAACTTGCACGGACATATGCACCTAATTAATTGCTCAATAGTACATGTACACAACAAACATGCACCAATATATTGCAGCTTTCTGCTGTTCCTCAAGTACATTACTAGTAGTAATAGCTATTACACTAATAATAATTATTTTTTAATGACATTACCATTATTGTTACAATAATAATAATAATAACTATTATTATTATTATTATTAATTTATTATTATTAGCAGTATAAAAGCATAACTATTAGTGTGTAATTGCTGAAGGAAGTATGCGCCTATTCACAGTGCTACAGTGCATTTTACTTTACACCGTCAGTCCTTGTTTTTAAAATACTTCACATTAAAAGGTGTAAATAATTGGCTACTCTTTTAGAGCTAGTTTTTAAATCAAGGCTGTTTTCACTGTTTTTATTTGTTTGTTGGCTTAGATATAATGGCTGTTGTAGATGTTAAAGTGAAATTCTACTGCTTGCAGATTAGGTATGTCCTTTACTTTATTTCGTACCAAAAATACTCTAGAAAGAAAAAAAGAAATTTTTTCTTCAGTCAACCAATACCTTTAGTCCATATTATTCTGAGTTATGGCGAATATAACTGTATTGTTGAACCAAGATAATTGTCATTAATTGGTATGCTTAAAAGCAAGAAAAAGATCTATTCATTTATGAACAAAATTTGTTGTATAGCAGGGTTTCATACAGGATTTTTGTCTGGGGGGGGGGGGGGGGGGAGTTTAGGAAGGAGGGCCACACGGTTGTTTGACCACACCCGCTTTTGCTGAAACCACACCACCCACTTTATTAAAAATTGTCTCATGTCTCGAATTGGTGTCATCAATCTTGGAAGACTAACGCATATTGCAATTGAAGGACCTCAACAAACAACAAGATCACAGAATACCATTATAAATCATAACTACAGAATACCATTAAGTAGTAAATATTATTAATTAATTTTATTCTGGGGGGAGGGGGATCCCAGGGCGCCCCTATCTCTGTATGAAACCCTGTATAGTACTTGAAGTTACTATAATTGTGTCTAATAAAGTGAGCACTATATATTAAATCCTGTTGAGTGGGTGATATTTTATTAAATGTGGTGCACACACTGATGTATAAGGCCAAAGCCACTGGTACCACTTACATTTCATTAATTTCACGCACATCAATCAGTTTTTTACACTTTTTGTTTATTTCTTTATAAAGTATTCATGAAGTCAATAATAATTTTTCCTTTCATTGACAGAATAAATTACTGCTACTTGATAATAACATTGCAAACATGTAAAAATATTGGAGGCACATTACAAGTGGTCAGAGCTAAATTATTAAAAAATAAATGGATGGGGAGGCTGATAACTGTGTGTGTGTATGTATGTATGTGTGTGTTGTATGTGTGTGTTGTATGCGTGTAGTGTGTGTTGTATTTGTGTGTGTGGTATTTGTGCCTGGTATGTATGCATGTGTTGTATATGGGTGTATAAATTCCATATGTAATCTCGCTGGGTCACTCTCTTTCCAACTGCATTTCTCTGCACGTGTATGGATGAGTAAAGTTACTGTAAAAATGTCGTTTGTTATTTGCAGTTGTGCTAGGAAGAAGGGAGGTCATGGAAAAGGGTGGGTGGTTACTTCTTCTTACAAAATACGCCCGTAATAACTGATATATAAGCTTATAGTATTGTTGTGTTTTGTTATATTTATATATTGTGTTTTGTTATGTTGTGTCTTGTGTTATGTACACCATGTTGTTGTGTTATGCGGTTATGTTATATTGTTGTTGTGTGATGTTGTTGTGTTGTATTGTTGTGTTCAACTCTTGTATTATATTGTTGTATTGTGTTATGTTGTTGGGGGTATGTTGTTATGTAATGTGGTAGGTTAATGTGTTATGTTCTATTATACTTTAGCTGCTTAAACCACCACACACCTAATGGGATGTATTTATAATTTTTTTAAACTTCTAAATACATTTCTGTTATTCCTGTAGATACCCACAATACCAGCCATACCCACCACAGGATGGGGGAGTGGCAGACCCTGGAATGGATAATGCTGAAACACCTGGAGAGCCACCATGGAGGGACACCTTCCTGGGGGTAGCCATGTGGTTGCCTTCCATTCAGAAAATCCAAAGGGGTGGGTTTTAGGTATATGCATTTCTGCCTCAACAATGTGCTAATTTATAGGCTATTGGGACTAAGATCTTTAAATTTTAAGTTTTTAAATTCAAAATTTTGCTAAGCTCTTCTGTACTTGGCAAGACTTGTTATTATGTTCCAAGCCCTTTTGTTACTTTAATGGTGTGTGTGTGTGTGTGTGTGTGTGTGTGTGTGTGTGTGTGTGTGTGTGGTGTAGAGAAAGGTCAATAATAGGTGTGTGTGTGTGGGGGGGGGGGGTAGAGCTGTGGGTTTGATTGACTCTGAGCATTTAAAATGTATCAAAATTTATTACAAAAATTAAAATTGTATAACTTGAAAATACTATGGAGAAAGAGGAGAGAGAAAAGATGGTGAAATCCCTTAGCAAAACTAGGAAAGGTTAAAAAAAACAAAAAATAAAATAGCTGGGTAGCCGGTAATCTACAGTAGCACTTTCTAGAGTATACTTACATCAGGGCTAAATTCCTAGGATTGGAATTCTATTAACAATACTGTTTAAGTAATAGCGAAGTTGTTAAAAAAAAAATCAACATGTTTCCAGAAGATCTAATCAACATCTAACTTGGACAATGGCCTGGAGTTAAATCCAACATGGCAACCAATTATAGCGTCACTATAACTAGTGCATCCTCAGGGTTTTTGCATCTTATTGAACTGGTTTTGTTTTTTTGTCATTATCAGTATTGTGTTTTTTTTGTCAACTGATGAAGACCTACGGGTCGAAACGTTTTGACTATTTATAGTTATAATCTACTACGAAAGCTAATAAATAAAATAACCAGAAAATGTCATTGAACTTTTAAAAACACCTCTCTTTACTTATACAATTTACTTAATCACACAATAATTACAGTGTCTTAATCGTATGTGTACCACTCAATAATTTTTATGACTATCTTGGAGAATGGAGAGGAAATTTTATAGATAAAATTTCATGGGAGACCACTGTGTGTGTGAGCATGAGTGTGTCTGTGTGTGTATGTGCATGTGTAGTACATGCGTGCATGTGTGTGCGTGTGTCAGTGTCTGTGTGTAGTATTACATGTGTGTAGATACAGGTGTGTATGCAGCATATTACACTCAAACTCCCCTAATATGGGCAGCTAGGGACCGGGCATGCCCGTAACTCAGAAATATCCGTATCTGAGAACAATTATATCTGTACTTGTATTTTCATATATAGGAATTGTAATAACTTTTTTATAATTACAAACTTTGAGGAATAGCTACTTGTATCTAAGGACAGCACACACCTTTTCCGTTTAGATGGAAATGATTTGCTATTGCTTTGCTTAGTAGGCTGACGTAGACATTCTTGATTGGGGTGAACAGGGTGGGAGCCCAGCTCAAATAATCCAGCTGCTGTAAATTTACAGTACCCTTTACTCAAACCAGCAGCAGTAAGTTGATTACAACTTTCAGTACATACATACATACACTGTATACTTGATGACCAGCTGATCCTTACCACACCTATGCATTATAATGCAGTATTGGGGTGCCCAGTAGAGGGGAGTGCCAGGAACTGGGGAGTCCGGATAAGGGGAGTTTGAGTGTATCAACAAGTAACACTTTTGTATTTTTGAAGTAATTAATGTATTTAAATACACTTCTTACATCATGTACAATTAATCTTTAATGTTTTTAAAGTTGCGTGACTTTGACATAAATATATTTGGGCCCCTCCCAGTCGCTAGTGCTGGATCCGCCTCTGCTTGTAGGCACATGCCTACAAGTAAATGAGAACCTATGGTTGCTGTTGTCATAGTAGTTATGTTACATGTAAGTAAGTTAGGTGTTTATTGTTCTTGTTTCTAATACTATGCACTCAGTCACGTTTGAAGTCTGGTGTTTTATGTCCACATGCTTTCATTTTCCGTTGTTCTCACTCACATAAAAACAATGTCATTTTTCTTATCACCCTCTTGTGTGCATTTATGATTCTCTCCATTCAACTCAAAAGTCATTGGGAAGAGCTTAGTTACGACTAAGGAGAACCAGCCTTATGAACTGGTGGCAGTGACTACCTTTGGGAGAATAATCCTAATAATCCTAATAATCTTAATAATCCTAATAATCCTAATAATCCTAATAATCATAATAATCCTAATAATCCTAATAATCCTAATAATCCTAACTCGCACAATTCCTACCTTCGCCACTGTGGGTCCACATTTTTGAAGTGTGAGCCACACAACTGAGAGTAGGTCCCCACATAAGCTATTTGAATTAGCAATAGCATTTGCAATTGCAATGAAATGCCTTTGGTAGTTATTAGAACCCAAAATTGATACGTGGGTATATATGTTTGTATGTGTGTGCATAAGACCGTTATCAATATGAGGGAAACTGTAGGAAGGAGGTAGGAAAATTATAATAAATGTGTTAGACCTCACAACATTGAGGTCCATAAGAACACGCACTTGGGTACCATTGACATTATTCTTGTTCCTAGAAAACTTAGGTGGCTGTCATATTGCCAGCCTTGCTCTAACTGCAGGCTATCTACAACCAATTGTTTGATATTTATGTCCCTGAGTACATTAGCTAATTGTTTTGTTCATGGGCAGATGCAATAGGAAGTCAGGTCATTTACAGGTTAATTCCTTCTGTGTCATTTTGTTAAAAAAAACATAAATAGCTACTTTACAAGCCTCACAAATTTTAATTAAAGCAACTAACTACATTAGTTATCTCACTGCTGTTGTGTGTGTAGGTGTATAACTTACCTTGATGAATTTGATAGCAATGCTCAGATGTCACTGGATTCTCTAGTCTATTTCAGCCCATTCCAATACTCAGGCCATCATACCAGGTTAGTTCAATCTCAACTTTTTAAGACTAAGAGTTGTTGTGAAAGAAATCATCTGATTACATGTAAACTACAAAAAAGCATGTGCACTACATACAATAAGGTGGGTGGGGTAACTGTAGCTAGCTGCTTAGTCAACTTTAAGAGTCACCCATGTCTTGGCATGTGATTAAGGGGGGGGGGGGGGGGGAGGTTGTAGAAAGAAACCTCTTTTTAACTGAGTATATTGTGCTTGTTTTGGGTAATTAATTGAGAAATATTTTTATAGAAAATCTTAACAATTTGTCAGTTTCATTACAAAAATGTTTTTTTCCTGAGTGTGTTTTTTTTGTTGTTGTTGTTTTTGTACTATTTTTAGTTTTACTTCTTTTTTTTTAAAGAAAACTTGTTATCTAAGAAGTGAGGGAGGAGCTAAGCTTCCCAAGCCCCCTTTCCCCCCTTCTCCCCATCTACATTCCATGACACAACCCACAACAACTGACCTAGCAAGAACATCCTTTTTTTTTTTTGGTTTGTTTCTTTCACTCTTATTGTTAATCCTTACACATTGTGCATGGAATTCTTTCTGAGGTTTAATATGCAATACTACGTACTTGATCGTTCATTCTACCTGTATTACATTACTATTCTCTTACAATACTATATATTTCTAACCAATCAATTATACTATTATTATTATTATACCATGGGTGGCGTAGGAAAATGGATCGGGGGGGGGGGGGGGGGGGGGGGGGGAGGGCGCTGGGGGGCTGGCCCTCCATCCCTTTTTCTTACACCACTGAAAAATAATAGTCATAGTAATATAGTAAGGAGATCTCCTTTGACATTTCACATAATGAATATTATTGTTCTCTCAATGATACTGAACGACTTTTCGACAGTCGTACCACTGTCTTCATCAGGTTGCAAAAACATTTATAATAATAAGTTATAATTATTATCATCATCATCAATATTATTATTATTATTATTATTATTATTATTATTATTATTATTATTATTATTATTATTATTATTATTATTATTATTATTATTATTATTATTATTATTATTATTATTATTATTATTATTATTATTATTATTATTATTATTATTCTATCAGTCTAGTGGATTATTATTGTTTTTTTTCCAGCTACTTCCTTTTTTTTTTTTGGTTATATCCACTAGAATTATGATCGACCTAGAAATGTGAAAAAAAATTATGACAACTAAAGCAAATGTGTTGTCCGATGAACAATATCTTGCAGTCGTCCTCATTTTATGCTTACAGGTTATCAATATGTGTATTCTTGCACTTAGTATCTCCGATTATCTTCACAAGCATACCTTTTAGTACTCTATCTGATGTTCACACCTATTCTTTATCTCACTTCCAAATCTGCTTTAAACATTTCTATGAAGGCCTTCTCAATAACAGACCGATATTGGTATTTGAAATCATTTTCTTACATTTATCTCAAGATATATTTTTACCATGATGCTTGAATTTTTTTAAATTTAATAATCATAATATATTATTATTTGGATCCTAAGTCTTATTCAATTTTTACAACAGATAATAAAATTGTCCCAAATCTTATATTGCTAACTCTATCAAGATATGATTAGATTATTGTAAGATACTGTAGATTAAAATCCAATCTAATATCATTGATTTCATTCTAGTCTTATAAAAACTTTCATTAGATGTTGGTAAGGCTTATTCAATTTGGATTCCTTCATATTGCATTACAATTCTTAAAATCTCCGAACCGTAATAAAAACATTACATTTAATACCATAGCCGAGTCATTTTTCAATACAAAAAAGTGTGATATTATTTTGAAATACCACAGCAGTGGAAAACTGGAATAATGATCTGATTGGTCGCAGCGATCTCTTCGTGACCTTGCTGCACTTTTACCCACTCTGCAATGTCGCGGCGAAATTCCTGGGAAATGCTTTTAGCAACAGTAAGCAAAGTGTGAATAGCAGAACTGGTGAAGATGTTCTTTGACGGAAATATAATAAAAGATTATGGTTTTCTTAGCTGCAGAAATGAACTGTTATCTTTGGCTATAGTATTAACATATGATAGCACGGAATACTGTGGTATTTGGATAAATAGCACACATGCGACGAGAAATTTCACTTGGCTTTGCCTGGTGAAAATTTCTCGTGCTATTAATTCTGAATACCACAGATTTCCGTGCTATTATATCTTCAAATATCCAGTTTGAATTTTTGACATTGATGTAATCTATTGGTAAATTTCAATACATTGGATTATATTTTTAACCATACTTGTGTTATTCTACATTTATTGGTTATCCTATAAAGTATTAAGTCGTTATTAATACATTGAGAAATAGATCAGTGTAGGCCACATACAATTTTACCTTTCTTTATCAACCAGTTGGGAAGGAGAAAGGGTGGGGGGGTTGTCGTCTTCTTTTCTTGTTTACTAGATGAGAGTGACAATAATTTTATCGAAACTATGACATCTGATTGCAAACAAATTCAGAGTGCTTAAATCCAGCAATGTGCACTAAACAAATAAGTAGTTGATAACAACATCAGTCAATTAATATGAAAACAACATTAACAATAATAAAAATTATTATTATTATTTTATTATTATTGTTATTATTTTTATTTTATTATTGTTATGATTATTTTATTATTATTATTATTTTATTATTATTATTATTTAATTAATATTATATTATTATTTTATTTTCATTGCTCTGTTGCTGATATGGTGTTGTTAAAATTATTGAGGATGATACAGCTGTTTGGTAGTATTTCAATTCTCTATTACTTCAAAAAAATTTTTTTTATGTATTGTTATGTCTCCCAGAGACACAGTCTAGCTATGTGGACAGTAAAGAGAGGAGAGAGAACATGTAGCTAGTTCTAGTGTGGTGCATCATTAGCTCAGTGTGGTTGAGTTTGAATAGCTATGGGTGGGACTTCACAGGTGTGGTCTCCCAGTGTGGTCTCCCAGTGTGGCTGTTGATTACTCCACTGGAGCCATCTTCAATACCAACTCAAACTACAACAAACAGCTCCAACAGAAAAGAAAAAAAATAAACACATGTACATACACCTAAAATACCATACATAGAGGAAACTCACATAAGGTTCCATACACGTGTAACACCACATAGAGGAAACTCACATAAGGTTCCATACACGTGTAACACCACATAGAGGAAACTCACATAAGGTTCCCATACACGTGTGTAGCACCACATAGAGGAAACTCACATAAGGTTCCCATACACGTGTGTAGCACCACATAGAGGAAACTCACATAAGGTTCCCATACACGTGTGTAGCACCACATAGAGGAAACTCACATAAGGTTCCCATACACATGTGTATGCACACACACATACACACACACCTTGTGAATTTTATTCTACAGTTTGATGATATAGTAAAATATACGTTGTAGAAGAATTATTGTATTTGACTTAGGAGGATTGGGGTGCATGAAGGAGGAAGGGGAGGTGCAAGACAAAGCTCACCATTGTTATTGGCCTCTCAGTGCAATTATTGTTCAGTTCATTTTTTTTTCAACGGATTGTGTGATAATCTCTTGTTTGGTTGAGATGTTTTTGCAGTTGCATGGAGTATACCATCATAATTGTCAAATGCAAGCATTAGAGTCATGAAGGCATTCAATCTGATAAAATGCATGCAAGTATGAATGATGGCATGCATACACATACTAGGATGAGATAATGTACATTTTGACAACTACATTTTTGGCTCAATTATGTCAACAATAATAATCCCAGAAAACATCATAATAAGAAGTAATTTTTCTCTTGTGGTGATACTTGCACCTAATTATAAGCGGTAAAAAGTGGTGGGTCTGATCAAGGCAGAAAAATCTCTGCCTTTTTTGTGTGTGTAGGATTCTTATGATTCATTGAAGCAAACAATTTCTAAGCCAATATGATATGGCTACAGTCATGCGAGCCACACCCCTTCCTCTATACCTGCCTTAGATAGCAAGTGTGTTTCTATCTGATATATCCATGGGTTTACATGCAAGATCATATGTGACCGTCTACAGGAAAATCGGGCACAACGCGGCCCCGACGAAAATTATTTTTTTTGCACTTACAGACTCCTCGGCAAGTAGATATTAAGCTCTCCAAGTTTTATCGCCGTAGCTTTAGCCATTCCCGCTATATATCGCCTAACCGTTCCCTTCGTTAGGCTTATTTAATACAATTTTAAGAACTAAATCGATCTTTTTGCGATGTCTACGCATGCCGCGTTGTGCCCGATTTTCCCGTAGACGGTCACATATATTGATTTTGAACCTTCCCTGTCATCCTTGTGTCAAATCATACATTATCTTCCAAATTAATATTTGACTATATAGGTGATGCTCCTAGTACTGTGTGTGTGTGTGTGTGTGTGTGTGTGTGTGTGTGTGTGTGTGTGTGTGTGTGGTGTCTCTCTGTGTGTGTGTGTGTATGTGTGTGTGTGTGTGTGTGTCACTTGAAGGCAACATTTATGTAGCCAGCAAGATGGTAGAGAGAGCAAACATGTATCTCTCTCATCCCTGATGTGGTGCTGTAGTAGCTTCATGTGTGGTTGAAGGTTTGAATAGCAATGGGTGGGGCCTCACTGGTCTAGTGGTTTCCTGGTGTGGTTGATTCCAGCAATGGAGCTGAAGCTCCAACCTGATTGACAAAAAAAAATTCAGATCACATCATCTGTACACACACAGCAAACACATGTGGATAGAGATACACACCCACAACAATGGGTATGCATACACACACAGACATACACACATTCATGTGCACATATATGCACATGTATATGCAGTAATGCGCACACACATACATACCTACCTTATAAGCTATATTGTAGCCCAGTTCCATTAATAAGGTATTAAAATAAGGTATGAACCCGATCGATCTAATTATATAAATACAATGATTGATGTATGGGAAGATTTGAGGGAAGGGGGGGGGGGGGGGGGGGGGGGGGGGGGAGGAGCAGGCTAGAGGAATGTTAGCACCAAGTTGATTAATGTTCCCTTTCAGCTTCAGGAGGGAACATTATATTATACAAAGAAAATTAAAAAAAATAATACAACCTTAAAACCTCTTAGTATTGTCAGTGAAATTGTATTCATCAGCTGCATCTTATCCAGCCAAACATGTGACAGAAATTTTAAAATCATGATAGCTGGCAAACTCTTTCATTCTTTTAACCTGAAGTGCAGAGATTTCAAAACTGATGAGTGAAAAATATTACATTAAACCATATGAATTCTTGATTGAAAATTACGGAATGTCAATATTTTTATTACTGTGGTGGATGGAGTGCTGGTGTGGGGGCAAAGAATTTAAAATCATACGGCTTTGTAATTACATTTAGCATGCATTTACATTAGGGAGATTGTGATTCTCGAACGGTTGTAGCAAGAATGTTTTTTGTAATACATATCATAGATTTCCAAATTAATCACACAATCATGAGTAAATGATCTTATAATTCTTATTGCAAGGTTTGTGCATTATTCTTGTGTAAGAAAAGTGCAAGATCTGAAAGTACAACAGAGTAGGATCTTAATGTATGAAATATGTAACATCTCTAAAGATCTTGCTATAATTTTAGTGTAAGATCTAGAAATAGGATTAAGCAAGAAAACCTTGTTACTTCTTGTGATTATTTGTGAGATCTCAAAATACCTCACTAATTATTATTGCAAGTTCATGTATGATTCTTGAAAGATCTAGAAATATGAAAGTGTAAGATAATTTAAAATCTTACTGTAATTTCATTGCAAGATGATGCAAGACCGTGAAGTAAAATTGTGCAAGACAGGCATTTCAACTTCTTTCAAGATCGTATTTTTGTTTTAAGATATTGCAAGATATTTAGCTAGATCTGAGAAAATTTTACGTGCAGGGTAACACTGGTCAATCCAAGTTTAGTATGAAACACGTCACAAAGAAATAGTTAAATTTCCTATATTAATGAGATTCATTTTGAAATTGAATACAACATTCGATGTCCAATCAACTGCTACGATGGTACACCAAGATCTCCAAGATCAGATCGAGGAGCTATAAACTGCTAATAGATGCAGTGTGCTCAGTTCATGCTTGACGAAGTGTCAAGTAATAATGAACTACTTCAGCTAACACCTTTTGTGTTTATTATTGCTTTTCTGTTTTATATGTGGTTATAATAATTATGATGCTTTAATTTTATCAATATTAGGTTACGATAGTCCATCTGTGATAGCATGAGCAAATGAGGACCAAGAAATGCATTATGTAATGTACAAGTACAAAAGTAAGTGCTGTGATGAACTGATCTAAGGCTATTTTGAAGTGTGATAGCTATGGCTGTACTGGGTATTAGTTCATTTTGTGACACCTCTCTCCTCTGTGCAACCTCTTCTCAGCTGATGTAGCCATATGCCACAGAGTGTGCTGGTGTGTTTGTTTGTATGTATATGTGTGTGTGTTTATGCATTCATGATTGTAAGTGTTATACACAGGGTAATTATCTAAAATGGCAAAATTCAGACAAGGTCATGTTCTGAGAGTTATTTGCACTTAATTAGTGATTGTAAAAAAAAAAAGAGAAATTATTACTTTGTGTTCATATACTAGCTTATAAACTTTCTTGCTGCTAAAATTCATAGTATCCGACTTTGCTGTCCATTGTCCTAAGTATTGTGGGAGTTCCACCTCATAAATACTGAGTATAATTTTCCTAACCCAAAACAAACAAAAACATTCAATTTGGCAGCATCTAAGAGGAACAATTTAAGTGTTTTTTTAATATTTTTAATAATTTTTTTTAAAAATAATTTAAAAAAAAAAATATTAATTACCATTTCTAATATTATTTTTTTTAATAATTGTATTTTCACTGTTGGTTAATTGCAAATTGGGGGGGGAGTATTTTCATATTTAGTTAAGTGTTAGTATTATGGCAGTTTGCATGTTATGGAGATAAAGCTAATACAATAGTTAGCAATGTCCAGTTGATATGCGTGGCAATTATAGAAAGCACAAGTGGTGGATAGCATAGTGTACATTCATACGTACATATAATATGTATTAATGTCTTGAAAATAGGTCTGTCTGCTAAAAACACTCCTTTGTATTGTCAAGTTAAACAAATGCAATACCAATATTTAATTAGTGCATAGCTATAAACATTTTATTTATTTATTTTATTGACCTATTTGTTTGTTTCTTTTTTTACTTACTTTTTTACTTATTATTTTTTTATTTAATTCTTTCTTTATTTCTTTATTCATATATTTATTATTAACTGAATCAGCCTGTTGAGCACAGTTACATAGAGAATGTATTGGATGCATTGGAAAGGATCACATGTGAGCATTACTCACAGTAAAGAGAGAGTCAGAGCATGCTTATTGTGTCCCCTTCAACTCAGGCCCTACCTAGAGTAGGAAACTAGAATGTTGTGACTGCTTGGGACTGAGCTAAACAAGGCGTAAAAATTCACAAGTATTGTGTTATGGGTGCCCGTGTCCCTGCTTCATACTGTTTTTTTTTATTTTGAAATTTAAGGTGCCGAAAATTAATATTAGAAGCATCATTCACTCACAACTTGCAAAATTGGCAGATAAGTACTTTAAATATGCATAATCCCCCCCACCCCCTCGCCACCAGGTTAGCCACAATAAAATTAATATCTTAGCCTAAATTGTGTGTGTGTGTGTGTGTATGTGTGTGTGTATGTGTGTGTGCACACGTGTGTGTGTGTGTGAGTGGTGTGTGTGTGTCTGAGTGGTGTGTGTGTGTCTGAGTGGTGTGTGTGTGTGTGTGTGTCTGAGTGGTGTGTGTTTGTGTGTGTGTCTGAGTGGTGTGTGTGTATGTGTGTGGTTGTTTTCTGTAGTGATTATAGGAAACAACCAAATTAGTGGTTACTAACACAGAAATTGACACATAGGGTTGCTGAATAATAATTAAAAAAATCCTCTATTTCCATTTTATAACAATATTTGGAAGTAATTATCACATGGTATATTCCAATTGAATTTTGTTGAAGCTAAAAATACATTTGAACATTTATCTGGAAATAACCAATCAAATCTCTACCCAATACCAATGGTTGTGTATAAACGATGAGTGTTGTTGAAACCATAAGAATAATTCAAACCATATCGGTAGTCTTATAGCACTATCTGTGTTTAAAATATCCAAGATAACATCAGATATTGTCGTGCTCTATTTCTTCGACTAAGAAAAAATAAAGCATTACAATTTGAGTAATGATTACACTCTAGTTTCCTATCATATAAGGAGAAATATGAAGAAGTTATAATAAATTTTAAGTTATTAATTTCTAATTCAGTTGTAGCTTTATTGTTTTGCTTTATTAACTTAATGTAATTAGAGTCTTTCTTTAATGTAAATTTGCTATATGTTACAGACCAATTACAAACTTAAACTGTTTTAATAAATGGTGTAGCCATTTTAAAACGGGCCAGACCATTACCAAACTCACACTGTTTTAATAAAGGCCAGACCATTTTAAAACAGGTCAAACCATTTTTAAACAGGCCAGACCATTTAAAAACAGGACAGACCATTTTAAAACAGGCCGGACCATTTTAAAACAGGCCATCATTTTAAAACAGGCCGGACCATTTTAAAATAAGCCGGACCATTTCCAAACTCACACTGTTTTAATACAGGCCAGACCATTTAAAAACAGGACAGACCATTTAAAAACAGGCCGGACCATTTAAAAACAGGACAGACCATTTTAAAACAGGCCGGACCATTTAAAAACAGGCCAGACCATTTAAAAACAGGACAGACCATTTAAAAACAGGCCGGATCATTTTAAAACAGGCCGGATCATTTTAAAACAGGCCGGATCATTTTAAAACAGGCCGGACCATTTTAAACAGGCCAGACCATTTTAAAACTGGATGGACCCTTTTAAACTTGCGAAACTATTTTAGAACAAGCAGATCAGATTGTTCAGACCATTTCAAAGGGTATCAGACCATTTTAAAAAGAGTCAGATGAAACTAATCTGATCCTTTTATAGGGGGCCAGATAGTAAGCCTGGTAAAAAAGCTGTAATAGGGCAGCTGCCATAGCACACAGAACTCTTGAGTGATTGTAAATAAGTTCATGGGAATAGGACAATAGCCTTGATGTGGAAGAAAAATTATAATAGAGTAAGAAGATGACTTTTAATTTTTTTTAAATTAACACTACATTAGACCCTTGCTAATCCGAATCTCGCTAATCCACACAGTTTAGGTATACCATTCCTACTAAAAACACTTGACCTTGAGCTTAGTGTGTGTGTGTGTGTGTGCATGTGTGTGTGCGTGTGCTTGGTGTGTGTGTGTGTATGTGTGTGTGTGCTTGTTATGTGTGTGTGTGTGTGTGCTTGGTGTGTGTATATATATGTGTGTGTGTGTGTGTGTATGTGTGTGTGTGTGTGCATGTTGCGTCTATGGATTTTGAATAGAGTGAGAAAATGCATTTTCCTTTTCTCTTCAGTTTTGTATATAAGCTTTAAAAAATGGTCTGAACAATTTTAATATATCATGTGCAATTTAAATCTAGTTTGAATTGCTTAATAAAAGAAAGTGATAATGTGCAAAATATACTGATTTAGATCACATTGCTTAGTTTGGCAAAGAGAAGTAAAGCCAACTTCAAAGAGTGCATGTTGTCACAGTGGCATGATCTTCTGAAGCATGGAATCCACATCAAGGCTATTGTTAAGGGATGTAAAGGGGCATTTGTTTCCCCCCACCCCCCACCCCAGAAGAATTGACCCCTTCTAGAAATCCGGCTGTAATTAAATTGCAAAAGGTTAATCCCTCCCGTTCACTATGCAATAAAAGAATCGACCTACATTTGCATGTTCCCAACTACTGTAAGAGTCTCTTATAGGCATAGTGGTCTGTATTTCACTCTCACTGCCCCTCCTGAAATCTAAGAAAGTTATTTGTGCATTTCCTAGATTCGTTTTCCCTACATCAGATCCATGCTGGGTTGTACAGTTCAAGTGTAGAAGTCTTACTTGTGGTCTCTGCATGCACAAGTGCAGCAATCTGATGAAATGTGTCTTGGGTGGTTGAGAAGTATGAAGACTGTCTATCTTTTATGATAATAACTATAACTAGCAAGTATCCCGTCACACCTCAGCACTTGATGTACCAACTTTTGTAAATGAGGAATGCAGTAGCACAAGGTATTGTTATCCCTGTTTTATCCTCTACCACTTGATTTAATTATAGATCAGTTTCCCTCTCTCCGCTCTCCTTCTTTCTAAGCCTTCTTAGCTTTTCTTATTTATTTTTTTATAGCTCTTTCTTCTATATTTGTGAATTCCCTTCTCCTCCTTCTATCTCTCCTGCTTCTCCAGTATGTCTGTCCTTTAAATTAACAAAGCCTGCTCAGCTAATGAATTATTTAATGAATCCACACATTGTTGGTTGTCGTCATTGCTGACATACAAGCATATTATTATATAGATACTATCTCCATTTAGATGTTATCGCATGGAAAGAAAGGTGAATAGCATTAATCATTTCTTGGCCATTAAGCGCCATGTAGTATCCATGATTTAAAACTAATATTTGTTTTAAATCCATTGCTGAGATTCAGGCTTAATTTTCTATTTTTAAGTTTTACCATACAATTCTAGCAGGAAACATTCCCACAATTTTTGTTGTTGTAGATATTTTTTGTTTGATTTTTTTTTTACACATTCGTCATTGTTTGTAATCATTATCCATCTAGATTTTTCTAAAGTGCAGCATTTTAAGCTCAGAATATCAAAGCGGTGTAGGAAAAAAAAGATGCCCTTAGAGCCAACCCCTCTGTCATTGGTGCAACTAATTAGAGGTGTTACTAATTAGAGCTCCCATACAACTAATTAGAGCTCCGTGCAACTATTAGAGCTCCACGTACTTGCATTGTGCACATATTCTTGAAACAGTGACATTATTTCTCGAAGCAACACATTTGTCAGAGTGTGTATTCCAGTTCGCAATAGATTTTTGTTCATGGAATGCCACTCCCTCCTCCCCCATCCTATGTAGATTCCTGTAGTTGTTAGCTAGTGCTACATTCCATAGTTCTTTACAACTCTCAGTCACCAGTTTAATAAAACACTGCTATTTGATGCAGCAAACTTTAAGAAGAAATATGCAAATTACATGCAAGATGAGGTTAATTAGGCAGTGAGCAAGCTGGCATCTGAACACACCCAGTGTGTGGTTGTTGTTATTATCAATTAACTTATTATTATATTACTAAATTTTGAGTATTATCATCATTAATCCCCCCCCCCCCCTCCCCCCTAGTGTGACAAGAATCTACTAGCAATGTGGATGGGTCATGGAGGCAACTTTTTAATCTGTTGTTTCAAATTGCAATATACTTCCTTCATCTTTTTTACTTTGAAAACACTAAAACATCCTTTTTTCAAGGCTTGAAATGTTTAAGATTTAAAAACCCACATTCTTAACATAAAAAAAAAGGAAATTTTTATTCACTGATTTGGGTTGTTTTTTTATTGCTTCAATTATTGTTTATCCAAGAGATTTCCTAATTACCTCACTTGTTCCCCACTTACAATCTGTGAGGAACTCAATTGACAAACAGTGGACAAATAATTTGTGCCCTTGTGTGCTCTTTAATACCAGAGCAGAGTTTGTATCTGGTTGCTAATCAGTAGCCAGCCTGACTTTCATGAGACTGCTTGGTTTTAATAATACATCACCACTGTAAGACCAGCAATGTTTGTGGCTAGTTAGGAGCTGGCTTGGGTTGTTTTAAAATGGTCCAGAAAGTTTGTAGCTTGAAAATAGTCTGTAACATATGCATTTTATATATAATACTCCCATTCTCCTAGGTATTCATGCCATGAAGATCTGTAGAGGCTGAGATGTGGTTAGCATTTTTGTCTTTTGTTTTTATTAATTTAGCATATGCTATATTTAATAATTGATTAATTATTAATTATAGCATATTTGCTATATTTAATAATTGATTAATTTTGTTGCTAACTGTTTCTTTATTAAGCATATTCTAATTCATGTAGTGGTTCATTTTATATCATTTCTCAAGTATTAAGTCTTGCATGTTATATATCAAAACAATGGAATACTTCAAAGTGATTTGTATAACACCTTCTAAGTTCATTGAGTACATCATGAAGATAATTAGGTGCACACTGACATTCATAAAATCTGAATATAAATTTTCACTTTATTTTAAGTAATTAAAATATTTCGAAGCAATGACATTAATTTAGTTGTGGTTAGCCTACTTGATCAATGTATGCATATTGTGAAGTTCTTATGTGCCAATTTGCTACTGTGTGAGTGAATGGTACATGTACCTCTAATATAATTTTTGCCTGTTTAATTCGCTTGTTTTTCGGTAACGAAAATTATTTTAAAAAGGAGATATTAATTTAATTGTATTTAACCTACTTGATGAATTGTACATATTTTAAAGTACTTATGTTCCAATTTTGCCAGTTTGTGCACGAATGATGCTTCCAATATTAATTTTCGCACATTAAGTTTCAAAGCAATAAAATATTACAAAGTTGGTTGGTATTTTTTTAAAAACCCATTGTTGGTTTATTATGTAGATCCTAAAGATAATATGTGCACAATGTCACTCACCTAGGAATAAAATTAACTGTGATTTTAATTTTCGTTTTTTTTAAGTAACGAAAATTATTTAAAAGCGAAGATATTAATTTGATCGTGTTTAACCTACTTGAAGAATTGCACACATTTGAAAGTACTTAGGTTCCTATTTTGCAACTGTGCACAAATGATGCTTCTAATATTTATTTTCGTACCTTAAATTTCAAACCATGTAAATATTACAAAGCGGTTAGTATTTAAAAAAGACCTTCTTGGTTTATTATGTAGATCCTAAAGATATAATGTACACAATGTCACTTATCAATATGTAAAAGTATATATGATTTTAATTTTCGCTTATTTTAAGTAACAAAAATTGTTTAAAGGCAAAGATTTAATTTAATCATGTTTAGCCTACTGGATGAATTGTACATAATTTTAAATTACGTATTTTCCAATTTGGAAGTTAGTTTGCTAATGATGCTTCTAATATTAATTTTCACACGTTAATAATTTCAAAAGTAAAATATTAAAAAATCGTGGGTATTTTTAAAGGAATCTCTTCTTAGTTTATTTCACACATCCTAAAGATAATTTGCGCACAATGTCAGTCACGAGTAAAAATGTCTGTGACTTTAATTTCCGCTTTTATAGTAACGAAAATTGTTTAAAAGCAAAGATTAATTTAATCATAATTAACTAACTTGATGAATTGTACATATTTCAAAGTATCTAGATATATAGGTGCACAATGTCAGTCATCAATAATAAAAGTATACGATTTTAATTTTCGCTTTTTTAACTAACGAAAATTGTTTAAAAGCATAGACACTTATTTAATCGTGTTTAACCTACTGGATGAATTGTACATATTTTAAAGTACTTATGTTCCAATTTTGCAACTTTGTGCGTGAATGATACTTCTAATATTAATTTTCGCACGTTAAATTTAAAATCAATAAAATATAAATATTCTGGAAATTGTTAAAGAATTCCTTCTTTGGTTTATTATGTAGATCTAAATCCTTAAGATATAAGTGCACAATGTCAATCACCAATAAGTAGCTAAGAGTGTATGATTTTAATTTTCGCTTTTTTTAACTAATGAAAATTATTTAAAAGCATAGACATTAATTTAATTGTATTTAACCTACTGGATGAATTGTACATATTATTTTAAAATACTTATATTCCCATTTTGCAAACTTTGTGTGCGAATGATGCTCCTAATCTTAATTTTCGCATATTTATTTAAATAACAAAATATTACAAATTAATTGGCAGTTGTCAAAGAACCCCCTTCTTGGTTTATTATGTAGATATAAATCCTAAGGATAATAATTGCACAATGTCACTCACCAATAAGTAAATTGTATGATTTTAATTTTCGCTCTTTTAGCTAATGAAAATTGTTTAAAAGCATAGATATTAATGTATTTTTTGTGGAACCCCTTCTTTGTTTATTGCGCAGATCCTAATGATAAAATGCGCACCGTGCCACTCACCAAGGAGTAAAATTGTCAACGATTTTAATTTTCGCTTTTTTTAAGCTACGAAAATAGTTGAAAAGCATGGACATTAATTTAATCATGTTTAACCAACTTGATGAATTGTACATATTTTAATGTACTTATGTTCTAATTTTGCAACGTTGTGCATGAATGATGCTTCTAATATTAATTTTCGCACATTAAATTTCAAAACAATAAAGTATTACAAAAGTGGATGGTACTTTTTGAAGAATCCCTCTTTGTTTATAACGTACATCCCAAAGATAATATCAAACAATGTCACTCACCAAGGAGTAAAATAACTGATTTTAATTTTCACTTTTTTTTTTTTTAAGTAATGTAAATTATTTTAAAGCAAAGATATTAATTTAATTGTGTTTAACGATACGATTTTAATTTTCGCTTCTTTAACCAACGAAAAGTTTAAGAGCATAGACATTAATTTAATCGTGTTTAACTTACTGGATAAATTGTACATATTTTAAAGTACATATGTTCCAATTTTGAACTTTGTGCGCGAATGATACTCCTAATATTAATTTTCGCACATTTAATTTAAAAACAATAAAATATAAATATTTTGGAAATTGTTAAAGAATTCCTTCTTTGGTTTATTATGTAGATTTAAATCCTAAAGATATGTGCACAATGTCAATCACAAATAAGTAAGAGTGTACGATTTTAATTTTCGCTTTTTTTTAACTAACGAAAATTGTTTAAGAGCATAGACATTAATTTAATGGTATTTAACCTATTTGATGACTTGTACGTATTTTAAAATACTTATGTTCCCATTTTGCAACTTTGTGCGCGTATGATGCTCCTAATATTAATTTTCGCACATTTATTGTAAAAAAACAACGAAATATTAAAAATTTGTTGGCAGTTGTTAAAGAATCCTCTTCTCGGTTTATTATGTAGATCTAAATCCTAAGGATAATAATTGCACAATGTCACTCACCAATAAGTGAAAGTGTATGATTTTAATTTTTGCTTTTTTAGCTAACGAAAATTGTTTAAAAGCATAGATATTAATGTAATCGTTTTTAACCAAACTTGATGAATTCTACACGTTTTAAAGTACTTATGTTCCAATTTTGCAACTTTGTGCGAGAATGATGCTTCCAATATTAATTTTCGCGCATTAAATTTCAAAACAATGAAATACTTCGAAGTGGTTGGTATTTTTAGTGGAAACCTTCTTTGTTTATTGCTTAAGATCCTAAAGATAAAATGCACACTATGCCATTCACCGAGGAGTAAAATTGTCAACGATTTTAATTTTCGCTTTTATTAAGCAACGAATTTTTTTTAAAAGCATAGATATTAATTTAATCGTGTTTAACCAACTTGATTAATTGTACGTGTTGTATAGTACTTATATGCCAATTTTCCAACTTTGTGCAGGAATAATGCTTCCAATATTAAATTTTGCACATTAAATTTCAAATCCAGTAAGTATTTCAGAGTGGATCGTATTATTGAAGGGAAATCTTTCTGGGTTAAGTACATTGTAAAGATATTAAGTACACACTGTCACTCACCAAGGTGTGAATTTAATTTTCGGTTCATTTTCTGTAGTTAAAATATTTCGAAGCAAATATACATATTTTGTTGTGCTCAACATGTGTCCGTTTACTTCAACCTTCACCCAGGCATATTGTAATTACAGCTAAATTTTATTTTCATCAAATTCAACTTCCTAATTTAAAAGAACTAAAATTTTAATATTTTATTGTAACTACTATTTATTGGCATACTTGAAGTGAATACTGTGAATTCTGCAGAAACAACTAAATACTGTGTTTAAAGCGAACACTGCAGAATATTTGCTTTTAATTATTATTTGTTTGCTTTTAATATGAATTGTTGTTTAAAGTGAACTCTGCAGATTATTTTCTTTTAATGTGAATTGTTGTTTAAAGCAAACTCTGCAGAAGAATTGCTTTTAATGTGAATTGTTGTTTGAAGTGAACTCTGCGGAAGCATTTTTTTTATGTGAAATGCCACTGCGGAAACATTTCTGTTAAAGTGAAATGTTGTTAACAATGCTCCTTAGGGAAACATTACTTTAAATTGGAACTGTTGTTTGGAGTGAACCGTACGAATGCATTATTTTGAATTGGAAATGTTGTTCAAAGTAAGCCGTACGAAAGCTTTACTCTGAATTGAAATGTTCAGATAGAACCGTGCGAAAAATGTAATTTTTAATGTCAAGTGTTGCTTAAGTTGAACTCTGCAGAAACTAATACTTTTAAAATATAATCTTACCTAAATTGAACACTGCAGAAACGCATGTGCTTTTAATATGAAAGGTTCCTTAACATAAACACTACAGAAAGGGTTTTGTGTAGAAATAGTTTTACTTTTAACATGAAATATTGTTTAAGGAAATGAAACTTTTTTTACAGCTTTCAACAATAAATAATATAAATCACTGGCATGTTACGAAATAAGTGAAGTTGATATGTTTTGAAAGTTCACAGTATTAAGTATTGTTTATATGTGTGTGCGTGGACTTGTGTGAGGGAATTACTTGTAATTAAATAATTTATTATTAGCATTATTATTAATATTAAATATTGTTTCATTATTATTGTTGTAAGTATTATCTTATTATTATTATTATTATTGTTGTTGTATTATTATTATTATTATTATTATCATCGTTATTATTGTTATTATTGTTAATATTATTATTATTATTATTATTAATTTTATTATTATTATTGCTAATATTATTATTATCATTATTATTATTATTATTATTATTATTATTAGGAGAGATAATAGAGCATGGAAAACTGTGGTATTAGCTCAAGTTACTACTCCAATTTTCCAAATATTCACAATTTATTATGTTGCGAACAAGCGCTGCTCTGGAATTGCACAGACGATGAGTGAAGTCCAGCAAGAATGTTGTGTCCAACAGATAATCATTTCAATATTTTTATGCAACTTTTATACATAGTAGAAACCAATATGACACATAATAAAAATGGCAGGGATGTAAGCTTTGTTTTTATAATTATACAACAGTTGAGGGTATGCTTTCTTATTCTTTTAACATGGTTTCTTATTTGTGAAGTGAAGCATGTCTGGCCACACACCACAGCTGAATAGATTTAAATATCACACTTGAGGAAAAGAATGCAATGAATATAATTAAGTTGAGTATTGAGTGCAGGCTTGAATTAAATGTTTGAATTTGAAATCTTAATTGGTGTTAGACTTAATACTCTTTTTCTTACATTGTTATTAGTAAATGCAGTTGGTAAAATTGTCTCTTGGGGAGCTATTTGCATAACCCAATGAATGAAGAAAAACTTGATAATTTTAGAGGTTATTATTGTGTGTACACTTGTTAAGGGGCTAATCCTTTTTCTTTCTTTTTGTTTCCTCTTAGATACAGCATCAGTGGCCAGTATTGCATTGAGTAGCTACCCATCTCAAATTTCCATTGGAAAAAAACAAAAAAAAGAAGGTAAGGTAAGAGTGCAATTCATGTTAGCCTATCAACAATATTACTGTTCACTAGTAAATTCTCTTTCCACCACCCCCTTTGGCTTTATCGGGCCTGGAGGAACTTGGAGGTGGGGGGAGAGGGGCAGGCCAGACCAATGTTTGGGATCTCTTTTATATACAGATTTGCACAAGTGTTGACTTGGTCCAATGACACTATGAAATTTAAAACTTAATGCATGTGAGTCTTCTTCTAATCAAAGCAGATGAGCACAAGAACTTTCATATTTTACCATTAATGTCATCTGTATGGCTACAAGTCATCAGAAACTCTTAGTTTGGAGAACACAAACTAACAAGTATTTTCTTCTTATCCCACAAAAAAAGTTTAAATCAAGTTTGTTCTGCTAATGCCAGCTAGCTACTAATGCTGAAGCAGAAAGAAATGCATCTGCTCTTTGAAAGATTAAAACATACCTCCATAGAGCTATGAACCAGCTATATGATGGTTTATATATATATACATAAGCACCTAACAGACTCAGTTAACGAGATAAAGGTCCTGAATGAGGTACCACCAATGATGACAGATGCAAAAAATAATGAAATTTTGTAATTGTTCTTATCAGCTATAGCTAATTTTTAATACTACACTGGCCTGACCAATCCAAATTGCTTCCCCCACTCCTGTTTAATATTATTATACTCCTACAACATTACCTGGTTTATATGAATCTGTAAGTCCACTTTTATTTAAAACTAACCTATCACTATTAGAGCAGACAACAATAACTTAGTTTATTGCAATAAGTAAAAAATGCAAATTTGATTTGTTCTTTGTAAGATTTAGGTTTTACCAAATACTCTGTGTAGCCATAGCTGAGCCATCGTCATCATTCTACTTGTAGCAAGTCTACACAATGGCTGGTTTTATTCTTAGTATTTGCTTTCATGATCATTTCATTCACGTAATTTGTTGATATCACTAGTGGTGTGCTTGAGCACAAATGGCGAGCGAGCCTTGAACTACACTATTGTTAAATGATTGATTTTAACAACTAACACTCAAGCTACTAAAATAAAGTCGAGTTTTTAAATTACGTATGTGGTAAAGGGGTTTCAATGCCATAGTAACCGCTCCCCTCAACTGTTTGAATTGAAAAAGAAGCAACAAAATCAAGTCACGTTATTTAAAATTTTATTTGTGATATTTTTAATAGTAGTTGTAATGCACAATACTTTCACACAACTGAACATGCCTACGCAAGACTTACCTTCGTGATTCGTCTAGAGGACAATGCATTTTCAAGTAAACACTGTTGAGTAGGGCTTATAACTGTGACAAATAGCGTATTAACTTACCACCGCCACTAACTCGAATAGAAATGGAGCTCCCATAAGTTATTGAGTTTTAACTGCACCCGCAAAACAATTCAAAGCCGTAAACAATTCAATTTCTAAGGCGATACGGGTAATGGTCGCTAGACCGGAGGATTCTGTTTAGTGAAGACTGGGACGAGGTCGAACGCGGAGCGAACACAAAAATACGGAGGGTCGAAGTACAAAATGACATACATACGTCCAAACATATATATAAATAAATAAATAAACAAACATCCCCGATTTTCGATTGTGTTACCCCTGTAAGTGTCTCGCTCGCTACGCTCGCTCGCCAATTATTATTTTTTAGTGTTATTATTGTTTTATAGTTATAATAATAATGATAATGATGATGCTAATGATGGTATTAGTAACAACAACATTAATAAAAAATAATCATAATCATAGTAGTAGTGAGCTGTTGTTGCCACTGTCTAGTTTGCTTGTTTGTTTTATTTCCTGGTCAGTTGTACAAAATAAAAGCACTGCAGTGTATTTCACTTTTCCCACAGGTTGCGTACCTGTATGTATACCCGTACAGAAATACTGCATGTGTGTTGCACTCGTATTAGCTTTGGTCTGACGCTTATACTGCACGCATGCCACACACTGTGTGTGCTGCAAGAAATATTGACTTGCACCAGAAGTGAGCAGTGTGGTCTTAAATTGCATGCATGCTGCACATATACGCTGCACACATGCTGCGTACATTACAATTGCGGTATGTATTTCACATCCACGCTGCACACATGCAGAATGTGTCTCCTACTAATGCTCTGCACAGTTGTTGCACTTTGACTGCTTATATGCTGCACATGTCACATTGTAGCCATAATATTCAATTCATTGTACATGTAGAGTCCTGCATGACACTTGTTAGTTGGCTTTGAATTATTGAAGGGGAGTTGGATGGTAGTGGTGGTGACTTGGTGAGTTTCTCTGTGAGTAGCCACCAGCATAAGATAGATTTGGATCAGGCATAGGTATGTTACTCCTTCCTTGTGTGTCCAGTTTTCTTTCAATATCTTCCCTTTTTTTCATGACATCTCTTCACTTTCTGTTTGATGATTCTATTTGATGTGATGGTGATGGTAATAGCTGATATGGCTAATAGTCTAGCTTTTTTTTTTCTTTCCCTAAAAAAAGCCATTTATTCTAATGATTTATACCAATACAGTAATATCTGATTATTGGTTATATAAATACATATATATGTGGGGCCGTCCTAAACGATGCACAAGAATTGTAATTGACTGTTCATCGGCATTTATGTGTTTATTGTTTTTTATCTGTTTTATGTTCTTACGCAGTCTTCCGTCTGTGTTGTGTGAAATGTGTGCATGAACAGTTAAAGTGCCACTTACACTGTTTGTTCTATTTGTTTCCCACTGGGCTTGCCTTGGTTATATATATTCTGGCCTTGAGCAAACCCATTTCAGTCACTGCTCAGTTTGTGCACCACTGCACTATTCTGTATCACCTTTTTACTTTAAATATAATTAGTTCAGCAATCTTCCACACTAACTTAGGGATTAGGTAGAGGGACTAGTTAGAATATAAGAAACAGATCAGTGGCCACTCAGGAGTAGTAACTCTGGTGGCAGCGTACTGGAACCCTTCCAAGTCCAGGAGCTTCTGCGATAGAGGGAAGTTTCCTGGGCGACATTGTGTGCTTCTGAGGCCGGGCATTGAAAGGGACCGACTAGACCCACAATATGCATACACATTGTATATATAAAATTGCTATAGCTATATAGCTCCAAAATATAATAGTCTTACCTGTGTCCAATAGCCTGAAGATTTTCTTAGAATGCTTTCACATTTTCACCTATAACTATTCTTCCTTCAAAAAAGAAATTATACTGGAGAACATTGTCTGCTTTCCAGCGCACCACAATACTCTTGCATTCCTTTTGTGAGCTCTCTCAGTAGCAAATTGCAGCTGCAAATATGCCCGTCAAGCAGCAGTTGCAAAAATTACTTTTAAAATAGTCCTATAAACTATTGTAAATTCACGTACTTACACTGAATTTCTTATGTGCACATTAGTAAGCAAACTTGATGCGTGCAAGTCGTGTGCAAATTGCACATATACGAGTAAATGCATGCAGCTTATGAGCAAAGTGCATACATACAAGTATTCATGTGGCAGCTTGTATGCAGACTCCACACATGTAAGAATAATGTGAGCTGCACATGTGCTATACAGTGCAATAATTATAAAATCTATAAATGTGGATAGCATATCTTCTGCACACGTGTGAATTGCACACATGCTGCATTGAAAGCAGCACAGCAGCATGCATTCTGCTTTTATTGATTCGTACATGCAATTAATATGTGCGTGCAAACATAGATACATACAGGCATAAACGTGGATGACACCTACATTCACTGGAAGATAGATACATACATGCAAGCAAACATAACTACATGCATGAATACAAACATTATATATTATATATATATATATATATATATGCATACAAACTTACAATATACACTAATGCATGCACTCATACAAACATGCATTAAATTAGTTGTGGTTTTTTTCTCACATTACTAAGGAAGCCAGTCTGGCCTTTCCCCCCTTAAACCACAGTTGAATGAGTGAATTAGCACTGTGGTACAATGCATGCAATGAATATAGTTGTAGTGAAGATTTAAATTAAATTTTTTAAAATTTGAAATGCTAACTTGACAAAGTGAAGATGACCTGTAATGTTGTCTACTGTAAAATACATGGCAGTTGTGTATCCTAGCTAGAAAATGTAAAAAAAAATTGGTGAATTTATGCCATGTAATATAATAAAATAAGTCATGGTGTTAGTTGTGTGCTTGTCAAGAGAATAGTTCATTAGCCACCATTTTTATATCTTTAGGCTGTTCTTCTAACTAAAATTAGGTAGTAGAGTGTTAATGAAACAAATTCAGTTTCAGTGAAGTTTCTCAGCAGTATATATAGATATGAGGAATTTTTAGCTGATAAAGAATGTTTTTCCTGGTTGAGTTAATAAATGTTCTCTTCTCTCTCATCCAATTACTAGCTCAGTTTGGTAGAAGTAGACACACACATATACATGCACACACAAGCAAAAATGCAAATGTAAATTCTCTTGCTGCCACTAGATGGTCACGCGCACCTGACAGAGCCAGGATGCCTGTGCACTAAGCAAGCACTGTGAGCCGTGCTAGCAAAGCTCCTGGAGCCGGGCTAGGAACTCGCAGACAGCACACACAAGCACACACTCAAACACAAGAACACACACATAAACACAAATCATACAGACAAACACAAGCATGCAGAAAAAGACAAATACACACATACACAAAAGCAATGAAGTAGTCCTTCAGGCTCTTACAGTGCTTTTATACATTGCTAAATGGTAGAAGTTCGAGTGATTTAATTGTACTGCCAGTTATGGCACTTGAGAAGTAGTGCAGTCTTAATTTGGCTCTCAGAGTTAGCTGTGAAATATTAGACAGTTGACGAAGTGGCGCAGTTCGGTCTGGTTCAAGAATAGACTGCTTTTCAAGCCTGAAAGTCACTTCTGAATTGCTCACATTTTTTACATATACATATCTGGGAACTAAATACACACCTACCTGAAGGAGTCTCACTTGATTCTCTTGCTCGTCAATTATTGTTGTTATGATTGTTGTTGTTGTTGTTGTTGTTGGGAATGATGATGGTTGTGGTTATAGTTGTTAGCTGGTCTTATGAAACTATATACATTTCATAGAAACACTTATAATAAAATAATACAGAGGAGTATGTATAATGTTAGGTTCTATAGCAACCATCATCAGGTGGAATGTCAAAATGATGAATATATTATTTTTATAGTGTAATGGAAAAATTTAGTGCTGGTGAAATATGTTGCTAGGGTCTTATTCTTGGCTATTGACCATTAAACTCCATTTTTCTAGATTTCTTCATTATGTTTCCCGACTCCTTGACTTCAGTTCCGACCCATTCAGTAATACGGCCCTTCATTCAGCTACTAATGGTTAGTCCTCTCTATAGTCCAGTCAGTCTTGGGTACATGAAGCTGATGGTATTGAATATACTTCATGGCATTTGAATTTAGTCCTTCAAAAGTTGTCATAATATCTGATCTTATTCCTTCAGATTGGTGGCCCTTTTCATGTATGTACATGTGTGTGTTTTTAATATTTGGTTGAAAGTATGACTCTATCTGACCGTAACATTAAACTCTAGTGTAGTCCAACATATTGGAGATTTAAAATAATGCTTAAATGATTTTATTTTTTGGTGTCAATGACACTTTAAATAATACTTTTTGTCCTATAATTGTTCTTGTGTTATTAATTGCAATTATTGTTATTGCTGTTTTTGCCATAATTGTTATTATTATTATTATTATTATTATTATTATTACTATTATTATTGTTGTTATTATAATTATTACTACTATTATTATTATTGTTGTTATTATAATTATTCTTGTTATTATCTTTAATATTGCTACAGTAGAATACACACTAGTGAACTCTGCTAAAACTTTGCGTTTAATGTGAACAAAACAGTGCTTCTGCAAAGTTCACTTTAAACAATAGTTCACATTAAACGCAAAGTGAACTTTGCAGAAGCACTGTTTTTAATGTGAACTCTGCTGAAGCATTGCTTTTTATATGAACTATTTTAAAAGAAACTCTGCATAAGCATTGCTTAAAGTGAACTGTTGTATAAAATGAATTCATTGCTTAATGTATACTGTTGTATATAAAGTGAATTCTGCGGAATAATTGCTTTTAATGTGAACTGTTGCTTAAAGTGAAATCTGCGGAAGCATTGCTTGTTGTGTGAAATCTGCGGAAGCATTGCTTGTTGTGTGAAATGTCTGCGGAACATTACCTTCAAAGTTTAATGTCGTACACAGTACACCCTGCGGAAAGATTTCCTTTTAACTGAGGTGCTAGTATGGAACTTTTTTTAAATTTGAAATGTTGTTTAAAGTGAGCTGTATGGAAACAATGCCTTGAATTTGATATCTTGTTCAGAGTGAACCCTGCGAAATACTTTTAATGTAAACAGGGCGTACAACTGTGCAGAAACATTTGTAAGACTTTTCGTACAAAAGGTGTGCAGATGTGATGTATAGAAGCAGCTTTCATATGTTTTCTTTAATATATAAATATATTTAAAGATGTTTGTAGCAGCTATAAAATAAAATAAAATAGTTTGTATGTGTGTATGTATGTGTGTATGATTGTGAAAGAATAAAGGAGGAACATTTACATTATAGTTTTAGTTAATTATTTAATAAGATATAATCATAGAAATAATCATAATAATTGCAATAATAATAATTGCAATAATAATAATAGCAATAATAATAATTGCAATAATATTTGCAATAATAATAATAGCAATAATAATAATTGCAATAATAATATTTGCAATAATAATAATTGCAATAATAATAATAGCAATAATAATAATTGCAATAATATTTGCAATAATAATAATAGCAATAATAATAATTGCAATAATAATATTTGCAATAATAATAATTGTAATAATTATAATAATAATTGCAATAATAATAATAGCAATAATAATAATTTGCAATAATAATAATTGCAATAATAATAATAGCAATAATAATAATTTGCAATAATAATATTTGCAATAATAATAATAGCAATAATAATAATTGCAATAATAATATTTGCAATAATAATAATAGCAATAATAATAATTGCAATAATTATAATAATAATTGCAATAATAATAATAGCAATAATAATAATTGCAATAATAATAATAGCAATAACTCTGCGCAAAGTTTGCGCAGAGTTGAAGTTAAGCAGAATTACGCAGAGTTGAAACGTTTGCGCAGTTCAAGTTAAGCAGAGTTTGCGCAGAGTTGAATTTAAGCAGAATTAGCGCAGAGTTGAAGTCAAACAGTGTGCACAGAGTTGAAATTTAGCAGTGTTTGCGCAGAGTTGAAGTTAAGCAGAGTTGAAGTTAAGCAGAGTTACGCAGAGTTGAAACGTTTGCGCAGTTCAAGTTAAGCAGAGTTTGTGCAGAGTTGAATTTAAGCAGAATTAGCGCAGAGTTGAAGTTGAACAGTGTGCACAGAGTTGAAATTAAGCAGTGTTTGCGCAGAGTTGAAGTTTGCGCAGTTGAAGTTAAGCAGAGTTGCGCAGAATTGAATGGTTTGCGCAGTTCAAGTTAAGCAGAGTTTGCGCAGAGTTGAATTTAAGCAGAATTTGCGCAGAGTTGAAGTTAAGCAGAGTTTGCGCAGTTGAAGTTAAGCTGAGTTTGCGCAGTTAAAGTTAAGCAGAGTTGCGCAGAGTTGAAAAGTTTGCGCAGTTCAAGTTAAGCAGAGTTTGCGTAGAGTTGAATTTAAGCAGAATTAGCGCAGAGTTGAATTTAAGCAGAGTTTGCGCAGTTGAAGTTAAACAGAATTTGCGCAGAGTTGAAGTTAAGCAGAATTTGCGCAGAGTTGAAGTTAAGCGGAGTTGCGCAGAGTTGAAAAGTTTGCGCAGTTCAAGTTAAGCAGAGTTTGCGCAGAGTTGAATTTAAGCAGAATTAGCGCAGAGTTGAATTTAAGCAGAGTTTGTGCAGTTGAAGTTAAACAGAGTTTGCGCAGAGTAGAATTTAAGCAGAATTTGCGCAGAGTTGAAGTTAAGCAGAGTTTGCGCAGTTGAAGTTAAACAGAGTGCGCAGTTGAAGTTAAGCAGAGTTTGCGCACAGTTGAAATTAAGCAGTGTTTGCGCAGAGTTGAAGTTAAGCAGAATTTGCGCAGAGTTGAAGTTAAGCAGAGTTTGCGCAGAGTTGAAGTTAAGCAGAGTTTGCGCAGAGTTGAAGTTAAGCAGAGTTTGCGCAGAGTTGAAATTAAGCAGAGTTTGCGCAGAGTTGAAGTTAAGCAGAGTTTGCGCAGAATTGAAGTTAAGCAGAATTTGCGCAGAGTTGAAGTTAAGCAGAGTTTGCGCAGAGTTGAAGTTAAGCAACGTTTGCGCAGAGTTGAAGTTAAGCAGAGTTGCGCAGAATTGAAGAGTGCGCAGTTCTAGTAAGCAGAGTTTGCGCAGAGTTAGAGTTAAGCAGAGTTTGCGCAGAGTTGAAGTTAAGCAGAGTTGCGCAGAGTTGAAGTTAAGCAGAGTTGCGCAGAGTTGAAAGGTTTGCGCAGTTCAAGTTAAGCAGAGTTTGCGCGTAGTCGAATTTAAGCAGAATTTGCGCAGAGTTGAAGTTAAGCAGAGTTTGCGCAGTTGAAGTTAAACAGAGTGCGCAGTTGAAGTTAAGCAGAGTTTGCGCAGAGTTGAAGTTAAGCAGAGTTTGCGCAGAGTTAAAGTTAAGCAGAGATGCGCAGAGTTGAAAAGTTTGCGCAGTTCAAGTTAAGCAGAGTTGAATTTAAGCAGAATTAGCACAGAGTTGAAGTTAAACAGTGCACAGAGTTGAAATTAAGCAGTGTTTGCGCAGAGTTCAAGTTAAGCAGAGTTTGCGCAGAGTTGAAGTTAAGTAGAGTTTGCGCAGTTGAAGTTAAGCAGAGTTTGCGCAGAGTTGAAGTTAAGCAGAGTTGTGCAGAGTTGAATTTAAGAAGAATTTGCGCAGAGTTGAAGTTAAGCAGAGTTTGCGCAGTTGAAGTTAAACAGAGTGCGCAGTTGAAGTTAAGCAGAGTTTGCGCACAGTTGAAATTAAGCAGAGTTTGCACAGAGTTGAAGTTAAGCAAAGTTTGCGCAGAGGTGAAGTTAAGCAGAGTCGCGCAGAGTTGAAAGTTGAAAGTTGAAGTTAAGCAGAGTTTGCGCAGTTGAAGTTAAGCAGAGTTTGCGCAGAGTTGAAGTTAAGCAGAGTTGCGCAGAGTTGAGAGGTTTGCGCAGTTCAAGTTAAGCAGACTTTGCGCAGAGTTGAATTTAAGCAGAGTTGAAGTTAAGCAGAGTTTGCGCAGTTGAAGTTTGCGCAGTTAAAGTTAAGCAGAGTTGTGCAGAGTTGAAAAGTTTGCGCAGTTCAAGTTAAGCAGAGTTTGCGCAGAGTTGAATTTAAGCAGAATTAGCGCAGAGTTGAATTTAAGCAGAGTTTGCGCAGTTGAAGTTAAACAGTTTGCGCAGAGTCGAATTTAAGCAGAATTTGCGCAGAGTTGAAGTTAAGCAGAGTTTGCGCAGTTGAAGTTAAACAGAGTGCGCAGTTGAAGTTAAGCAGAGTTTGCGCACAGTTGAAATTAAGCAGTGTTTGCGCAGAGTTGAAGTTAAGCAGAATTTGCATAGAGTTGAAGTTAAGCAGAGTTTGCGCAGAGTTGAAGTTAAGCAGAGTTTGCGCAGAGTTGAAATTAAGCAGTGTTTGCGCAGAGTTGAAGTTAAGCAGAGTTTGCGCAGAATTGAAGTTAAGCAGAATTTGCGCAGAGTTGAAGTTAAGCAGAGCTTGCGCAGAGTTGAAGTTAAGCAGAGTTGCGCAGAGTTGAAAAGTTTGCGCAGTTCAAGTTAAGCAGAGTTTGCGCAGAGTTGAAATTAAGCAGTGTTTGCGCAGAGTTGAAGTCTGCGCAGTTGAAGTGAAGCAGAGTTTGCGCAGAGTTGAAGTTAAGCAGAGTTTGCGCAGAGTTGCGCAGAGTTGAAAGGTTTGCGCAGTTCAAGTTAAGCAGAGTTTGCGCAGAGTTGAATTTAAGCAGAATTTGCGCAGAATTGAAGTTAAGCAGAGTTGAAGTTAACAGAGTTTGCGCAGAATTGAAGTTAAGCAGAGTTTGCTCAGAGTTGAAGTTAAGCAGAGTTTGCGCAGAGTTGAAGTTAAGCAGAGTTGCGCAGAGTTGAAAGGTTTGCGCAGTTCTAGTTAAGCAGAGTTTGCGCAAAGTCGAATTTAAGCAGAATTTGCGCAGAGTTGAAGTTAAGCAGAGTTTGCCCAGTTGAAGTTAAACAGAGTGCGCAGTTGAAATTAAGCAGAGTTTGCGCAGAGTTGAAGTTAAGCAGAGTTTGCGCAGAGTTGAAGTTAAGCAGACTGCGCAGAGTTGAAGTTAAGCAGACTTTGCGCAGAGTTGAAGTTAAGCAGACTTTGCGCAGAGTTGAAGTTAAGCAGAGTTTGCGCAGACTTGAAGTCAAGCAGAGTTTGCGCAGAGTTGAAATTAAGCAGTGTTTGCGCAGAGTTGAAGTTAAGCAGAATTTGCGCAGAGTTGAAGTTAAGCAGAGTTACGCAGAAATTGAAGAGTTTGCGCAGTTCAAGTAAGCAGAGTATGCGCAGAGTTGAAGTTAAGCAGAGTTTGCGCAGAGTTTAAGTTAAGCAGATTTGCGCAAAGTTGAAGTTAAGCAGAGTTTGCGCAGTTGAAGTTAAACAGTTGGCGCAGAATTGAAAGGTTTGCGCAGTTCAAGTTAAGCAGAGTTTGCGCAGAGTTGAATTTAAGCAGTGTTTGCGCAGAGTTGAAGTTAAGCAGATTTGCGCAGAGTTGAAAAGTTTGCGCAGTTCAAGTTAAGCAGAGTTTGCGCAGAGTTGAAGTTAAGCAGAGTTGCGCAGAATTGAAGAGTGCGCAGAGTTGAAGTTAAGCAGAGTTGCGCAGAGTTGAAGTTAAGCAGAGTTTGCGCAGAGTTGAAGTTAAGCAGAGTTTGCGCAGAGTTGAAGTTAAGCAGAGTTTGCGCAGAGCAGTGTTTGCGCAGAGTTGAAGTTAAGCAGAATTTGCGCAGAGTTGAAGTTAAGCAGAGTTGCGCAGAGTTGAAAAGTTTGCGCAATTCAAATTAAGCAGAGTTTGCGCAGAGTTGAATTTAAGCAGAATTAGCGCAGAGTTGAAGTTAAGAGTTTGCGCAGTTGAAGTTAAGCAGAGTTTGAGCAGAGTTGAAGTTATGCAGAGTTTGCGCAGAGTTGAAATTAAGCAGTGTTTGCGCAGAGTTGAAGTTAAGCAGAATTTGCGCAGAGTTGAAGTTAAGCAGAGTTGCGCAGAATTGAAGAGTTTGCGCAGTTCAAGTAAGCAGAGTTTACGCAGAGTTGAAGTTAAGCAGAGTTTGCGCAGAGTTTAAGTTAAGCAGATTTGCGCAGAGTTGAAGTTAAGCAGAGTTTGCGCAGTTGAAGTTAAACAGAGTTTGCGCAGAATTGAAAGGTTTGCACAGTTCAAGTTAAGCAGAGTTTGCGCAGAGTTGAAGTTAAGCAGAGTTTGCGCAGAGTTGAAGTTAAGCAGAGTTTGCGCAGAGTTGAAATTAAGCAGTGTTTGCGCAGAGTTGAAGTTAAGAAGAATTTGCGCAGAGTTGAAGTTAAGCAGAGTTGCGCAGAGTTGAAGTTAAGCAGAGTTTGCGCAGAGTTGAAGTTAAGCAGAGTTTGCGCAGAGTTGAAGTTAAGCAGAGTTTGCGCAGAGTTGAAGTTAAGCAGAGTTTGCGCAGAGTTGAAGTTAAGCAGATTTGCGCAGAGTTGAAGTTAAGCAGAGTTTGCGCAGTTGAAGTTAAACAGAGTATGCGCAGAATGGAAAGGTTTGCGCAGTTCAAGTAAGCAGAATTTACGCAGAGTTGAAGTTAAGCAGAGTTTGCGCAGAGTTTAAGTTAAGCGGATTTGCGCAGAGTTGAAGTTAAGCAGAGTTTGCGCAGTTGAAGTTAAACAGAGTTTGCGCAGAATTGAAAGGTTTGCGCAGTTCAAGTTAAGCAGAGTTTGCGCAGAGTTGAAGTTAAGCAGAGTTTGCGCAGAGTTGAAGTTAAGCAGAGTTTGCGCAGAGTTGAAATTAAGCAGTGTTTGCGCAGAGTTGAAGTTAAGCAGAATTTGCGCAGAGTTGAAGTTAAGCAGAGTTGCGCAGAGTTGAAGTTAAGCAGAGTTTGCGCAGAGTTGAAGTTAAGCAGAGTTTGCGCAGAGTTGAAGTTAAGCAGAGTTTGCGCAGAGTTGAAGTTAAGCAGATTTGCGCAGAGTTGAAGTTAAGCAGAGTTTGCGCAGTTGAAGTTAAACAGAGTATGCGCAGAATGGAAAGGTTTGCGCAGTTCAAGTAAGCAGAATTTACGCAGAGTTGAAGTTAAGCAGAGTTTGCGCAGAGTTTAAGTTAAGCGGATTTGCGCAGAGTTGAAGTTAAGCAGAGTTTGCGCAGTTGAAGTTAAACAGAGTTTGCGCAGAATTGAAAGGTTTGCGCAGTTCAAGTTAAGCAGAGTTTGCGCAGAGTTGAATTTAAGCAGATTTGCGCAGAGTTGAAGTTGAGCAAAGTTTGCGCAGTTGAAGTTAAACAGAGTTCGCGCAGAGTTGAAGTTAAGCAGACTTTGCGCAGAGTTGAAGTTAAGCAGATTGAATTTAAGCTGAATTAGTGCAGAGTTGAAGTTAAACAGTGTGCACAGAGTTGAAATTAAGCAGGGTTTTCGCAGAGTTGAAGTTAAGCAGAGTTTGCGCAGAGTTGAAATTAAGTAGTGTTTGCGCAGTGTATAAGTTAAGCAGAATTTGCGCAGAGGTGAAGTTAAGCAGAGTTGCGCAGAATTAAAGAGTTTGCGCAGTTCTAGTAAGCAGAGTTTGCGCAGAGTTGAAGTTAAGCAGAGTTTGCGCAGAGTTGAAAAGTTTGCGCAGTTCAAGTTAAGCAGAGTTTGCGCAGAGTTGAATTTAAGCAGTGTTTGCGCGAAGTTGAAGTTAAGCAGAGTTTGCGCAGAGTTGAAGTTAAGCAGAGCTTGCGCAGAGTTGAAGTTAAGTAGAGTGTGCGCATAGTTGAAGTTAAGCAGAGTTTGCGCAGAGTTGAAATTAAGCAGTGTTTGCGCAGGGTTTTAAAGTTTGCGCAGTTCAAGTTAAGCAGAGTTGAAGTTAAGCAGAGCTTGCACAGAGTTGAAGTTAAGCAGAATGTGCGCAAAGTTGAAGTTAAACAGACTTTGCGCAGGGTTTAAATTAAGCAGTGTTTGCGCAGAGTTTGAATTTATGCAGTGTTTGCGCGAAGTTGAAGTTAAGCAGAGTTTGCGCAGAGTTGAAGTTAAGCAGAGTTTGCGCAGAGTTGAAGTTAAGCAGAGTGTGCGCAGAGTTGAAGTTAAGCAGTGTTTGCGCAGAGTTGAAATTAAGCAGTGTTTGCGCAGGGTTTTAAAGTTTGCGCAGTTCAAGTTAAGCAGAGTTTGCGCAGAGTTGAAGTTAAACAGAGTTTGCGCAGAGTTTAAATTAAGCAGTGTTTGCGCAGAGTTGAATTTAAGCAGTGTTTGCGCGAAGTTGAAGTTAAGCAGAGTTGAAGTTAAGCAGAGTTTGCGCAGAGTTGAAGTTAAGCAGAGTGTGCGCAGAGTTGAAGTTAAGCAGAGTTTGCGCAGAGTTGAAATTAAGCAGTGTTTGCGCAGGGTTTTAAAGTTTGCGCAGTTCAAGTTAAGCAGAGTTTGCGCAGAGTTGAAGTTAAACAGAGTTTGCGCAGAGTTTAAATTAAGCAGTGTTTGCGCAGAGTTGAATTTAAGCAGTGTTTGCGCGAAGTTGAAGTTAAGCAGAGTTGAAGTTAAGCAGAGTTTGCGCAGAGTTGAAGTTAAGCAGAGTTTGCGCAGAGTTGAAGTTAAGCAGAATTTGCGCAGAGTGAAGATAAGCAGAATTTGCGCAGTTTTAGTTAAGCAGAGTTTGCGCTGAGTTGAAATTGAGCAGAGTTTGCGCAGAGTTGAATTTAAGCAGAATTTGCGCGGAGTTGAAGTTAATCAGAACTTGTGCAGAGTTGTAGTTAAGCACAGCTTGCACAGAGTTGAAGTTCAGCAGAGCTTGCGCAGAGTCGAATTTATGCGCAGAGTTGAATTTAAGCAGAACTTGCGCAGAGTTGAATTTAGCAGAGTTTGCACAGAGTTGAATTTAAGCAAAATTGGCACAGAGTTACACCTGAGAAATTTTATGAACTGAAAATTACCAAAACTGGCTGCCGGAACAGAAACTGGCATGGTTGCTAAAGCTACAAGAAATGAATCATGTAAAAAAATTTAAACAGGAGGATATTACTTCAAAATTACGGCATTTTCAATCTTTTAATATTATAGCATGTACTCAAGTAAATAAATAGGTGAAATCTTTGGGGGAAGGGAAATTTTCAATTAGTTGTAAATCTCTGCCCAACTCTATGAAACCAGTGGGATGAAAATCATCAAAAACCAGACTCAAAAATCAAAATTGACTAGCAGATTGCAACTTGAATAATTAAATAAAAATATAAAATTTAGTCTAGAATGGAGGAAATATGAAACTTTTGTCAGAAAAAGATATCTCTCCTTTATATCTCCATCCCTCCCCCCCCCCCCCCCCCCCCCCCCCCCCTCCATACGTCTCACTTTCAGCTATGATAAAAATTTCATTAATGTTTCTGCTATGATGTAGTTTTTTTTTTATATTTGGTATTTGTTTAGAAAAGCCAGAACAATTAATGGATTGAAGTGTTATCATTCTTCCAAAAAATGTAAGTTATTGCTCTATAGATTACACTTGCTCTAATATAGTCATTAATACTTCTCTTTTAATCAAGATGTGTTATTATGACAGTAATCAATTTTTAGTTATTGTATCAACTTTGCTATTTTCATGTATAACACACTTGAGTGCAGTCTGTATTAAAAACTTAAACATGTTTTTTTGTTATAACTGACAAGAAACTTTAGACCAGATTATCATTTATTTAATATTAAAGGCTGGACCTATATTGATGATGTCACTATTGCGTATGTATCACTACTATTTATTAATTTGTAGTTTAATTATACTTTATAGTTGTATTATGTACTATCCAAGACTGATAAAACTATTAACTGAACTGCTATGAGGTAACAACCAAAATATCATAGTTGAAACCTGGTATTTCAATACAGTAAAGAAAACTGGTACAGTGTGTTTTATAACCGGGTAAGGTGTGATCTATAGCTTGGTAAGGTGTGATCTATAGCTTGGTAAGGTGTGGTCTGCAAACTGGTAAGGTGTAATCTATAGCCTGGTAAGGTGTAATCTATAAACTGGAAAGTGCCTGGTACGAAGTGCTCTATAAGCTAAAATTTTAGGACATCCTTATCTTGCGTACTACACACAACTGTATGAGTGTTTGTAGTGGGTCTATGTGCCCAGTGATTACTTTGATCAACTAATCAGTTAAGACCGCACCTCACAAGTTCAATCCATTACTAGGAGTTGAACAAGTTCTCATGACAAATTTCATTTTCAGCCAGAGATAAACTTACATGAATTATTTCTGCATAAGCTGACCTTGTAGTTACAATTGGATTTTTAGACAAGCCAGAACCATTAATTGATTGAATTGCGAGTTATTTCTGACACTCAATTGATCTTGAATGCCTCAGTTTTGTTAATATTATAGCCAGAGAGTTAGTATTTCTGTAGTAAGAAAGAAATTATTTTTAAGTAGCAGTGATTAGCCCCTTTCTTAATTGCCCACCATTTCTTTCCAGTTGGTGTTAATCAGAAATTTTACTGTGATATTGCCCAGATGATATAGTGAGGTCATATTAATAACATCTGTAACATAATTGAAATAACACATGCAAAGCCAATTGCTATTATCCCAAATAGGACATGTTACCTGCTATTACACTCTAATAGTATGCCAGCTTTTCTTTTTCTTTTCTTTTTCTTCATCATTTGCACTGTAGCTACACTGTATCTGTTCACTGACTATCTCAGGATCTCACAATTACCTTCTGCTGCAAGAAGTTATTTAGCTTGCCTCCTTCATATGTACAAATTAAGTCTGACCCCTGAAGAGGACTTGTAAGAAGTCAAAACAGCCTGGTTAAGTTTTAATTAACAGTATTGGCTGGTATTACATTAAAATGATTTTTACAATTATTAGTAAGAGGTCTGTCAGCTGCTTAATTAAGGTTGTGAGTATTATGTTGTTGTTGTTGTTGTTGTGCTGTTGTAAGTGAATATGTTGATGGACCTTCATCCTCCGTTATTGGCTCACTTCATGTGTTAATTAGCACTGTTTAAAAACAACAAATTCCAGTTGTTTACTGGTCAAGTGTGCTTGTGAATAGTAATATTATTATACTAATTATTGTCTGTAGGTGTCTGCAGTGTGTGTGTGTGTGTTGTGTGTGTGTTGTGTGTGTGTGTGTGAGAGAGAGAGAGGGGGGATTGGCAGGGGGGTGGGGGTGAGTTTTGTATTTGCAAGTGTGTGCACATGTGTACTGTGCAGGCCCATAAGCAGGGTGGGGGCGAGGGGAGTGTGGCTCACTTGAGCCTCCTTATGAGATTGAGTCAATGCATTTTTTTTTCATCCTCTAAGTATTTTTTTTCTCCATACAATGTATTCCATGTAATATAGTCTGTGGGTCCACAATTCAAGTTGCTAGAATAGGGGCCCACTCAGGTAGTTTTATTTTAATGCTGCCACCAGGAAGAACTCTGGTAGCCACTCTGCACATTAATATCTTTAAGTTAAAATTCTTATTTATTACAGACTGACATAATACAAGGACTCCAAAAGGTTACGAGTTACTCAGATCTTTTATAGACACAGATTGAAACAATAAACATCAATTAATGAATACTTAGTGCACATCTTAAGCTAGTTAATGTTCTAGTAGTTAAACCAACCGCTCTTTATGGACTTGCACTGTCCTTCATGGCTATGTGGGAGTGGCCCCACACAGTTAAGTCAATTGACACATGTATATTCTATTAAGAATTAACCTTACCATAGTACCATTGGTACAGATAAGCAAATAAGTAGTTCATGGAACAAATTGCAGCTGATCTGAGAAACTTAAAAAAATTGCATTACATGTTTAGATGAAACTCAAAAGAAAAATGTTTTGTTTCCTTCACTGGATTTTTAAAAATATATGCTTAGACCTATTAATGGCTATCAAAGCTTCAACTCAGATTAATAATAGACTTATAGCAAAAATATCTTTTTAACAACCAAGAATCTCTACTGAGTTGCCATTGAAAGCTCCAAACTAAAATTACTGCATTATCAAACAGAATGGTTACATAATCATGCTTTACATGCTGCATTATCACTCTTTGTTGCTGTTTTTTTTTAAATTTTTTTATTGTTGTTTTTATTGTTGCATTTCATTATTATAATATTTTTTTAGGATTAGCAATTCTTTTGGGGAAGGAGGAGTGGGGAGGTGGGAAAGACTTCCACTTGAGATTCCTTCCCTCTATGAAACCCAGCTCATGCTTCAACAAAATGAAATCGATAAAATGCCAGGCTCAGAAGTCAACTGAAGAGAGAGTGGAAAACTGCTTCCATGGAAAGGTAGGTACATTCTTTTTTTTATCAACCATGATTAGCCCCCACCTCCCACCCCCCCTCCCCCCCCAACCCTCTTTGAAATTTCAGGCTAGTGGCATGATGTGTGTGTGTGTGTATGTGTGTGTATATGTGTGTATATGTGTGTGTATATGTGTGTGTGTATATGTGTGTGTGTATGTGTGTGTGCACGCGTGTGTGTGTGTGCACGCGTGTGTGTGTGTGCACTGCATGTGCGCGAGTGCTTGTGTGTGTGTGTGTGTGTGTGTGTGTGTGTGTGTGTGTGTGTGTGTTGCATCAGTTGTGGTAGTACTAGGATCCACTTGGTGATGTTAATTGCATTACATGTTCAAGTGCTGTAGTATGAGTGACCAGATGTAAGGGTGACTGTAGGAAACCACCCTCTTGAAGTAAAATAGATTTATAGAGTTCAGGGGTACTCTGCTGGGTTACTTGTAGTGGTGGCCAGGGCTAGCATTATGTGCAGGTAGAAGTTTTTCGGATACTTCAGAACAAGTGACATTTTGCCAGGCTCTTGGATCTTCCATGTCTGACACTGTCTTCTGCTAAATTTTTTCAGTAAATTGTTTTTGCCCTAGGCTGTTATTAGGCGCCCCTTAGCAGTTACAGACCCTAATTTTTTAGTATTTGAAGTTATATTCCTGTGCATCAGTTGTTGCTACTGTGAGGTAGAATTTGCCTCTGCTTTGTCATAATGCCATGTGGATTACATGACATGGGAAAGTATTAGACTTGTCACAGTGAGCATTTCCTGTTCCTTGTAAAATGTGTGTGTGTGATGTGTGTGTGTGTGCGTGTGCGTGTGCACCCAGTGTGTGTCTGGTATAAAAATCTTTATTTTTAACTTCACTAGCCATAGATTGGCTGGTTGTAAACTATACAGAGGCCCTCACTAGCATAAAAATGATTGAAATTACAAGGATAGCCTGAGGGTGACAAAATACAAAATATCACATAAAGAAAAAAAGCTTTGTAGGATGACGTGAGCGATGGGATACAGGGCTGATTCCTAAGAGTGAGGAATTGTGCACTGCCGATAGCAATCCTTCATCTTTATTCACAGAACTCTTCTTATTCTCTGATGTGCCAAGACTCTAAAATAGCATCTTTGGTATTGATTGCTATGTGAGTCTATGACTTAGCAGTGTCCCAGTCTATGACACTGGTGGTTGCTTCACAACCAGCATATTCAGAAAGAAAACACACACTGACAAATACGTCCTTTAACTCTCACCCCACGTCACACAAGACTGCAATTACCAGGACACTATTTGTTAGAGAGAGTATTTGCATGCCATAGCTGGGAAATGTGAGGTATAATGCAGTGAGTAGTGATTAAGAGCATTAGTGTAGGAAATTGAAATATGAATCAATAATTTGGTCATTCTAGGCTGAAATGATTGTAATAATAGCAGATTTTTCCATTTTTAACAGCCAATATATATATATATATATATATATATAATATTATTTATTAAACTTTTAATTAAGCATATCTTGACTGTTAGAACTGTGAAAATTTGCTATTATTGTGAATTAAATATGGAGTATTTTTAATGATTGTCTTTTTATATACTCAGGTTGACCAGGTGCTGGTTGGTTGCTGGGAATACTTCACATTGCAAACAGTAAGTGAAACATTTGACCATAGTCTAATTCCATGCTAATGGAATTACCATTAGCCAGGACCCCATGATTATAATGGGTACCTTAATTGCCCAGGTAGAAATTTTTAGGATGTACAACTTTTAAAATTCAAAAACCAATGCATATCAATATAATAAAGTAAAAAGAATTTTAAAAAATTATTGAAAGTTCTATAAGTAGTTATAATAATGTTGCCACACTTCCTTTGTGTGAGAAGACACTGGTATGGTGTAATGCTGTGTTTACCTAGTGGTCTGTCATTTGGGTGGAGCTAATGCTCTCCTTGTTTACAAATAGTGTTGGGTTGGTTTGCAGAACTTATGTATAACTAGCACTAGAAACCTGAAGCCTCCTTTCCCCTCCTATATTAATAATAATAATAATAATAATAATAATAATAATAATAATAATAATAATAATAAATAATTACAATAACAATAATAAAATCACAGTAATAAAATAATAATAATGATAATAATAATAATGATAATAATAATAATAATAATAATCATAATAATAATAATAACTAAAGGGAGTGGTGATCTGGCAAACACCAAGTCATAATAAATACCACTGCCTGACTGTGTTGTCAATGCTCTGGCACTTTAGTTGTCAGATGAAAGATTGAATCATCTCTATTAGTATTTGCTGCTTAGAATAAAGTGTTTGAAGTGGTTTGGAGACATCTCTATTAGTATTTGCTGTTTAGAATAAAGTGTTTGAAGTGGTTGGTATGAGTGGTGGAACTTGTAATGACACTAGTCCTTGGACCAAAGCACCAACAAAAATCAACAACAACAACAACAAAAGCAATTAACATAATGAATAATGTGGGCGTACAAGTTCACAGACTACAATGTGAACTTGTCCAGGTGTGCCCTACCCTAGACTTGACCAGCTCTAGTGGGAGGAGTCCATGACAACAATGGCTATGTGCAGTTTACTTGGCTGGTTCTTTGAACTGGTTGTGGTTGAGTGTGTGTGTGTGTGTGTGTGTGTGTGTGTGTGTGTGTGTGTGTGTGTGTGTGTGTTATTAAGGTTGTGTTATTCATAGCAAATAGCTGGAATCTACAATGAATGTCTAGTCAAAGGCTTAGGCTGGCTGAATAAAAGTGGGCAGAAGAATAACTATGTATATATTTTATACAGGAGAATATCACTGTTGGCTTGTTACACAGAATGGGGGGGGGGGGGGGGGGGGGGGGGGGTGTGGGGGGATGTGTGGTCATTTGTAATATCTCAGCAATAGCCACCAGATATGGGAAAATACTGCCATAAGCCAATCCTGTTTTCTTTAATGCATTTTCTATGTAGCAACATAATATTGGGTCCTATTCAGTACAATAAATAATATTATGTAGTGAAGACAATTACAATTTCCAATGAATTTTATTCTTCCTTATTATCTGTAACTATAAAAATATATTTGAATTGTTTTAAGTTTTACGCTCATCCTGCCCCCACACAATTATTTAATTGTATTACATATTATACCTAATAGGTAATTTTTAAGTCTCAGAGTGTTCAGCAGTGGCAGATGCAATTTGAATTGTCCAAGTTAAATGAAGCAACTTATGCCAGGTAAGGTAAGTATGGTATTGTAACTTTCACAGTTCACATTATTGAGTGTTCCAAAAATAATACAAAAAAAACATTAAAAAAATTCACAAATACCTGAAATACAGCTAGTTATGCTTGAACAATATATTTTCAAGAAAACAAAACTAACTAATGAATACCCCACTATCATATAAAGCATACTAAAGATTAAATATGAAAAAATAGAGCAGTGGAGGAAAAAGCTGCACACTTAGCCATTACAAGAAATCAATATAAAAAGAGTGAAATTATAACTTTGTGACAGCTTGCCCCATTTTTTTTTTTTAGTAATTCAGCAACACATGGTCTAATCAGTGGGTTATTTTGTAGTTATTCTAACCAACTAACTATTCACTTATATTTACAGGACATTAATGTATGAAGTATTGACATTTGGTATGAAGTAAAGCAGATGCATCCAAGGTTCATTAGCCATAACAGTAGTTTCATGGCAATCTGAAAAATGTATACTGGTGTGTGTGTGTGTGTGTGTGTGTGTGTGGCTCAGGGCCTCAGGTCCCCGAGTTCAAGCCTAACTCTGGCATTTTTTCCATCTGATTTTCCATCTGCCTTCTACCAGCCCGTCCACCCAGTTGTGAATGGGTACCTGGCTTTTGCTGGGGTGCAAATTCAAGGTCTTTTCTCATGCAACAGCAATGGTCCAGGTGGGACTTCGGGTGCCCACGCCACTTGCTGTGAGGAAAGGCCTGTTCTCCTGCTAGTTTCTAGTTCGGCTCCAGGAGCTTTGCTTGCACAGCTCACAGTGCCTGCTTAGTGCACAGGCATCCTGGCTCTGCCAGGTGCGCGTGACCGCCTAGCAGCAGCAAGAGAATTTGCTTTTGCATTTTGCATTTTGCATTTGTGTGTGTGTGTGTGTTTGTTTTTGTTTGTGTGTGTGTGTGTGTTTGTTTTTGTTTGTGTGTGTGTGTGTGTGTGTGTGTGTGTGTGTGTGTGTGTGACTTTTGGTGCCCACACCACTTGCTGTGAGGAAAGGTCTGTTCTCCTGCGAGTTCCTAGCCCAAGCTTTGCTTGCACGGCTCACAGTGTCTGATTAGTGCACAGGCATCCTGGCTCTGCCAGGTGCGCTTGACCTACTAGTAGCAGCAAGATAATTTGAGTTTGCTATTTGCATTGTGTGTGTGTGTGTGTGTGTGTGTGTGTGTGTGTGTGTGTGTGTGTGTGTGTGTGTGTGTGTGTGTGTGTGTGTGTGTGTGTGTGTGTACAAATAGACTTGGGAGATGTGTGTATCATCAATAAGTGTGAAACTAATTTTTTCCCTCTATATTTTCTTTAAACATTCCATTTCAAATTCATAATTATGACTCTAAATAGTAACTCTGTCAGGTTATCCACGGTATGATTAGGCATAATAGGAGGTAGATTTCAATGCATAATTGGTGAATTGGACAAGCATTGGAGCAGAGAGTAATAGGTGAAAAATAATGTGAATGCAGCCCAGGCCTCTTGTAGGTCCACATGTAGACTGAACCCTAGACTAGACCAGCTATATTGGAGGAGGAGTCCATGGCAACCATGGCTATGTGCAGTTTACTTTGGCTAGTTTCTTTGAACTTGTGGTTGAGTGTGTTTGTGTGTTAATATGTTGTTCACCTTGCAATAGCTGGAACTTGACAACCACTCTATAATGTGAACCATGAAAGTTACATGACATGTGCCATGCGCAATACATAATTCCATTCCTTTGTAGCACATTACAGACTTGACTATTGTCTATAAGCATTGAAATACTATGTGTGGCGGAACAATGAGCTTACCAGCTACAATTGAGCTTGATCTTTATAGCTACAGAAAATAAGAAATAAAAAAAATTGGTAATTTCTAAAGCTTATTTCATTCGAAATCTTATATTACAAAAAATTACCAGTACAGTTATTGCTTTGATTATCACATTAGATACTGTTTACAGTTCCATGGCAACCTAGGCTGTTGCTAATAGAAATAAATATAAAAATAGAACAGTGGATAAAAGCTGCACTCTTATTATAGAATCAATGACAATAAAAAAAAATACTTTGATACTACTAGCTCCGTATTTAGTATGGAATATACCGTATTAGGCAATAATTTTGGGAGTAAATTTACTGATGGTTGGTATGTGTTGTAAGAAATGAAGCTGGTGATTCCAGGTTTCCATTGGCAGAAACAAATTCATGGGCAGTGAGAAGACAGTGTGGGTCTATGTGTGTGTGTATGTGTGTGTGTGTGTACATGTATGTGTGTGTATGTGTGTATGTGTGTGTGTGTGTGTGTGTGTGTGTGTGTGTGTGCAAATAGCCCTGAGGGATGCATAATGCTAATGCTCAGTAAGTGTCTTTTTGGAATGTTACGTGGCCACACCCCTCCTCCTCCCTTCCTCTCCCAGTTGTCAAAACATCAATACTGTACTTAATGGAGAGCTAAGGAGAAAAGTAAATCTCAAAATTCAAATCACTAAACTAGAATATTCTGGCTTACTAACTAATACTACTGTTAACACAAAAAAAAAAGAAAAATGAAAGCAAATAATTTTTATATGTTATGTTCAATAAATCATTTGTCCCATGCACTAATTTATTAGCTAGTGTTGAATATCTGGTTACAATTCTATTACTGACTTAACTAAAAGCAACAACTAGAGCGGGTAAGCACTGGAAACCATGCTATAATAGCTTCTTCGTTTTTTTTCTTTTTTCTTTTTTGTTTAACAAGACAAGAAGTAATGTTTGGGGACAGTGATACATACAGTAGGAGTTGCCATGAATATTTCAATTAATAGACATTGGGGTAGGTATGGCTAGCCAAATATTGGTAAAGAGCGTCTAATTCATCAACTAGAACGTAGATAGTGCACAGTAGGAGATGAGTAAACTCAAGTAAACTCATCTCGTATTTTAGTTTGAAATATGTTACATTCGCAAATCTTGCTATTTTTTTGGTCACAACTATTATATTTATACACATTATACATATGTATGTAATATACAGGCAATTACAACAAACACGATTGTGGTAAATAGGTAAATCAGGCATTTTAATAATACAGCTATAGTTATAACTTTTGCTAGATATTGAATGACTGGCAGAAACCTATAGATTGCAGATTTGCCACATGTGTGCATGCATCTGTCTGGGGATTGATTCACTCACATTGATGATCTAAAATGATGTGATACATGCATACTACAGGTGATTAAAAAGTTGGACTGAATGTATGCTGTCAATTTTTGAATTGAAGTGAATGCCCATACATAGCCTATCTAAATAGGGGGTGGGGCTGAGCTGTAATCTAGACAATAAAGGTAAATCAATCCTCCTACCCCCTTCTCTGCCTCCTACACAGCTATGTCACTGCCAGGTATTAGCATTCTGGAAGCTCAATTTCCAAGCAGTACACTTAGTGTTTCATTATTTTATTAATACAACAGCCATATCATGTGTTTATAGCTATAGCTAGCTACGAACAAGTGAGAGTACATGGACAGCAATTGAAGCATTCTAGTGCAGTGTGCCATGGGAAGGGGGGAAGGGGGGATGTTTATGGAGATGTTGCATTTCCACAGATAATGGCAAATTAATGACTTACTTTGGTCATGTAAGCATGGATATTAGTGCTCTTTAATAAATTTAGGATGAATGGTCTGTCTTGTTGTTATAGGCACTACCTCTTCAACTGCTCAACTGACCTTGGCTCCTCCATTTATGTGAGTTTCTATGTGAGTTTCTAGGTGATGGTATATATTATATTTTTAAGGGCATTGTAAACATCACCTGGCCCATAACACAAACACAAATCCCCCACACCAATATGTAATCAACACCCTATCCCAGCCTCCAGCCTTGTGGGTGGAGTTTCTATTCATCTCTAATGGACCAGGAGTTAGTGGTTCTTCCATTGTGGTGGCTACCCTGGGAGGTAGGCTGAGGTGTTGGAAACTGGGACTGGATGCTGGGTGGTCCCCAGCCCAAACAGGAGGAAACCCTCAGCTGGTTCTGATTGTAATGGTCATGATTGCAACTGATTTAATTTTTTAATCTAAACTGTAACTTTGTTCAATTAAAGCTGACAAAGTATGGAGTTTCACAGAAATAAATTAGTATTAGGGGGAAAAATTAATGAATAATCACACTGCAACTATATATGAAGGCTGGCATAATTAGTTTAGATGTTTGAATCTTCTTCTGATCTGTTTATCTTCAAGTCCAGTCATTTTCTCTTATACTAGTAGATCTATTGTGATGTTCTTTTAAAGAGGTGCATGTGTGTGTGCTCAAGTGGAGTAGGGTGTTGCATATAGTGCATGTGTGTGGTCTGTCATTGTGTGTAGGTGTATGTGTGTGGATGTATGTGTGTGTGTGTTTGTGGATGTATGTGTGTGTGTTTGAAACAAAAAATTCTAGCACATTAAATGGACTTACTTTGCAAATTTCTCTATCTCTATGGTTCACACACACACACACACACACACACACACACACACACACACACACACACCTCACCAGGATATCCACTATCAACAATTTGTGGAAAATTCAAAATTAAGCAAAGAATAAAAATAATTGGATCTGAAGATGTAGTATATTTGTGCCATGGTAATTAACATCTTGTGGATGCACACACAAACACATGCACAACACTTACATTAGACATAGTGCACACATACACACAACACATGTACAACACACATTTTAACAAGCACATCTTTATATGTTAGATGCATTAGAGGTAACCCATGTGGTAGGAACTACCTTTTCTTTATCTGTAGCCACTATGGCTGTTTTAATATTCACTAGGACAGGATTCTCTGCAAGGTGTGTCAGAGATAGATATCTTTTTGATAAGCATTGTAACTCACTTCAGTGAACACATTCTTTTGTCAGTTTATTACCGGGTAATACTCATTGCACAATATTAGCTTACAGGGACAGATATTTTTGTTAAGAATGAGTGTCTTTTTAGCAATTTAGGTTCAGGTTGTAGTTATCCTGTAGGAGTTTGTTGAGGATATTTTGAGCATATTTGTGCAGAGATTCAGAGCATTATTGCAATATATTACATACAATCCCTGCTAATTAGTTCAATTATAACCATGTGTATCATTTAGTCAAATAGTATATTATATACAATTCTTCTTTGCCACATCTGGACTTCCCAGAGACTCACAACATTGCAATATTTCAGACACAAGTTTGTTAACATATGTTGCAGAGCATGACTATTGTATTTTGTCCTCCCTGTAGTCAAGTGTCACCCTTTCTACTAGTATGTTTATTGTAAGGCTTGTGACTCTGTTAGTTATATGCCCGCTGATCTACTCAGTTCTTAATAATAGTAAGAAGTCCCTAAGTTTCCCCCAAAGTTATTGAGCATCCAAGTGCTGGCTGGCTAGTGCTTTCTAAGGGCAAGTGGAGGAAGTATTATCTGTAAAACCAGAGTACAGTGAGTTAGCTCAACCTTTATGATGTCTGCTGATAAGCTCTGAGCTTCACATACATGCTACTACTAGCTGCTTATTAGGTGAAGTAAAACTGATAGCTCTCTTTGTTATGATGCAACTCTACAAAAAAATTTCTTTGTTGTGGTCAGTCTTATCTGGAGTCTTCTATAAAAAAAAAAGTGTATTTATTATCTGACATTGGTTACTCTTAGCAACTCCATTATATATAGCACTCCCTGGACTTCATTACCTATCATTTATTTGTTTGCTAATTATTTTTAAAGATATTTATCACAGAAAAGTGCCAATTTAGAGACAATCAATTCATAAGGAAATGCAAATATTCTATTTTTTAATATCTACTAGTGCAAATAATGTGAAAGGAAAATCATTCACATATAAAGCTTAGCTAGTCACTAAGAGTACTGTATTGCAATGCACACCAGCAATCTGAATCCAACTCTTTAGGGCTAATCAAACTGTTGAAGCACCTAGACTAGACTACTGCTTGAATCTACACATGTACACAGCAGTACAGCTCTGGTTGAATTCTGTCAAATAGCTGAAGCTTCAGGTATGTAGTGTATAAATCGTCCCACAGGTGCCTGTCTATATTATTTCAGCCAAGAAGAATCTTAAAAACTAGTTACCAGATTGATGGTCAATATTTTTCATTGATTGTGAAAGAAATATGGAATGTAGAAAAGATGAGTGTAACAGTGTCACTAGAAAAATATCAATCAATATGTTAGTTTTCAGCTTGTCACTGAAGGTTATGCTTGAGCCTATGTGCTTCAGACAGTCTCTTATGCTTAATCTGTACCAGATCAAAAATGAGGAATTATAAGAATGCTTGAAGTGTCCAAATACATGATGTGTTGCTTATCATACTGGCACCAAGTGTAGCAGCTGAGAAAACTTTCTGAACTCAATGACCATTCAAATTTGACTTTAAACACTTTGATGTTACTCACAACTGGGAGTATAACAAATGGAGGATAGAATAGGGAGTTGATTGAAATGGATGTGGCAAGAAATAATTTAGTCCCATATTAGAACTTATTCTCCAATATGATGTGATTTATGTTCCTCTCCTATCCAATTAATGAAATTTGTGGCATTTTCATTACTTCATTGCCATGGGTACAAGTGGGTTTATTTCAGGTTTGAACATAATTACAATTTCATTTGCATCAATGGGAATACTAATTAATTTATAAATTCCATGCAAATGCTCTCCTTTTAACTTTTGTAGGTTAAGAGAAATCAGAGGGAAAAAATACTCAAAATGTTGGGGGAGCACAGACCTTTGTATTCTAATGTACATGATATTCCTGGGCTGACAAAGTGTAGAACTGGAACAACACCAGTTAATACTGTAAAGAATAAACTATTTCAATCTTGCAGTCCTTCCTTGTTTTATAAACTTGTGCAATTTCAGTGGTCAAGTCATCTGTTGGTTGTTGATGAAGGTGTGCACACACATAAGCGAGTGCACACACACACATAAGCCGCACACACACACACACACACACACACACACACACACACTAATTCAATTAATACAGTTACTATTTTAATATTTTGAGATAGGTTATGATGTGTGTCTTAGTGAAATACCAGTGTTGGTGGTCACATTATTGGATTTAAACAATTGAATATTTGTATTTGTTTTTCAATTTTTTTGTGGTCAAATTAATGATCTGCTCTATTAAATTTTCATTCTGTGTTCCTTGGTTCTTAAAGTTACCAAGTCAAGTTTAGCTTGGTCCAGGGCTCCTGGCTGGTACAGTTATACAAAATTGGATGGTACAAAAATAGCTACACCTGATCCTCTTGGTTTTTGTTTTCTTTCTTCTTTTTTTAAGTTAATAAAATGTTCTACATTTTCAAAACTAGTTTTAGAGTATTTATGTATTCCTGCATCTTTAGCACCAGTCAAAAGAAAGCTGGTAAGGTGTTGCCACCAGACATAAGTATTTGAAAGGACATAACAATTGAAGAACTGATTTTTGTGATTTTTAGTTTGCTGAAATAACTTACCACATGTAATGCACTAAATTAGGAAAGAGGTTATTTTAATTAACAAAAGAAATCATAATTTAAACAACATTTAACACATTTTTTTTGTTCTTCAGAGTGTTTGTATTATTAGTATTTAAAGACTGCTCAGAGTGTTTGACCCCAACCATGCATTCATTGCATTTTCTTCTTTCCTTTCTTGGCGCAAGTAACCATTGATAAGAACTAATATTTAGTTGTCATGCAGAGAGAATAATAGCCAGTGTTGTTCATAGTCTTTAGGGAGCTAATAATTAGACTGCAAGCCATAGGTATGTGTGTACCACTATGTACGTGTGCACTTACGTATTATGTGTGTATACATGTGTATGTGTGTATGTATGTATCACATCATGTGATATGTAGTGTATGTGGAAGGAACTTCGCACGGCCTGGAGACCTCAAACGACACAAGTGTTTACAAGAACGACAGAAACCAGTGAAGGACCAGCAAGGCGCTGTACAATGTGGAGTATGCCAGCGATGGTTTCGAAGTGCCGGCGGTCTTGCTGTTCATCAGCGCACCCATAATCCCCAGCCGAGTTGAGGCCCTACTCATACCTCCATTGGAGGGACGCGTGACCCGTTGTGGGCAGTATTGAGACAAGACAAGTATGTATGTATGTATGTATGTATCAGGGGAGTAAGAACCGGGGGGGGGGGGGCCGGGGGGGGCCTTGGCCCCCCCAATGCTGCAGAGGAGGGGGGCCCGGCCCCCCCTTCAATCTTTCCTTAATAATGTATTGGCTATTTTTAATTAATGTTCCCTCTCATGCACTTGCTGTATTCCCTCCACCTGATCTATCTGCACTTCTATTCAATTCTATTCATAAAATTACCTCAATAAAAATATCTATAGGATATCTGTTTTGCACTTCTATTCAATTGTTTTATGTGGGTCATAAAAAAAAAATCTGCTAGTATCGTCATTATTTGTGCTACTCTAAACCTGCATAAGATTAGTCTGTAAAGTCTTCTTTCTGTGCTATAATGGCGGCTGCTAAAAGAATCAAATTGCAATCAAATTAGCTGACTATGAAATCGTTTTTTGTTTCCAAGGGGCCTCTTAAACCACAGAGTAAGTTTTCAGTGTCTACTAGTGAATGGCTTTACAAAGTGTATGTGTTTAGGTTCTGAGCAACCAACTCAAAATAAATCTAAATGCAGTGATTTAAGATTTGAACTTACGGAGTCAGAGTCTACTACCTTGCAATCTGAAGCTAAATCATCTCAGTCTAAAGCTACAACAGTACAATGTGGAGGTACACCAATGCAGCGTGAAGCAACACCTGGGCAGTCTGATGCTATATCAATGCACTGTGAAGATATGTCAACACAATATGAGGCTGCAGTAGTGCAAAGTGAATGTACACCTCCAGGGCAGTCTGAAGCTCCTGAGCAGTGTGAAGGTACACCTGTATTTGAAACTACATCAATACAATATGAAGATACACCAGTGCAGTCTGTAGCCTCAATGCCATCTAACCAAAATTCAGACCAAATTATTGAAAGCTGTTTCTGTTGTAGCTCAACCTCTGAAATTTCTCAACCTACTGATTCTTATATTTTTATAACTGGTCATATATTTACACTTGTATATTATATTTCACAATTTACTAACATCAAAAATAAAAAAATAAATACTACATAATGGCCACGAAGTTCGGCCCCCCCAATCATTTTCATGTTCTTACTCCACTGTGTATGTATGTTTTGTGAGTAGTGTGCATGGAATTTGACTGAGCTTGCTCCAGATTCAACAAGACTAGTTTTGTTTCGAAAATTGTTTTTTTTATTGTTTTTAGAGCCAATGCTTACCAATAATCAAGAACCTCCCTCCCCCTTTAGAAATGACCACAATTCAACAATATTTGGACAAACTATATGTATATGTATGTGTGTATATGTTTGTGTGTGTTTGTGTGCATGATGAGTGCAATGCTAATTAACCCTCAGCGCGCATGCGCGAGAGGATTACAGTAGTCACTTTGTCTGTGTGTCACTGTGTGTGTGTGTGTGTGTCATTCAACAACGGATCGCGAAGACCACAGCCTTCCAGACTCTGAAACGATGTAGAGACAGAGAAATTTGCCAAGTAAGTCCCTTTAATGTGCTAGAATTTTTTGTTTCGACTTAGTTTTCAAGAAAAAGCTTTGTATCGTCGTAAGTAGCAACTGTCTGTGTGTAAATGCTAAAGGTTTGAAATGATTTTTAACAGAGTTCGCTTCTACTGCTGATCTCTGCAACGGAGAGGGGTTTAAGTTATCTGGTGGACATACGCTGAGGGTTCGCACCTCCTGGTGTCATTCATTTTGTTAATAACTCCTTCACTGTATTTCATTAGTTTTTGTTGGTGATCAGAGCAATAAAGGAAATATAATTAGATTATATCTCTACGTAATTAGGTGGAATTAGTTGCGTTACTTTTCTGGCGTAGTTATAGATAAGTTAATTCTGTTACACTCCAGTACTCATATTTACTTGTCCAGTTCACTTACTGATAGGAATTCATTTGCACTGAATTGCTTCTGTGAAGATTTTGCATGACTCAGATAAGACACACCTTTGCTGCTGCTTTAAGACAAAATTTGAAAGGTTGTTTCAATTACACTATTTCTGTGCTATATTGGTTACTGCTGCTGTGAGGTAAAATTTCCCATTCATAACACTTAACTGGAGGATGCACAACTGCATTAATATTATTCAATGCCTGGTAAAGGGTTTTCAAATTCACTTTCTCTAAATGGGTGGCAAATTGTGTACTTCACGCTGTCCATGACTTTGAGTTAATACAAGTTCTACTAACTTTTAATTGTGCCCACATGTGCATAACTTCTAGTAGTAGTTTATTAGCCAAGTTTTTTTATGCTCGTGCCATCCACATAGTTAAAATACTTATGACAAGGTGCTGCTGAAATTTGCACTAAGTCTGCCAATAAACATAGCACTAAATTTTCTTAATAAAAGTTGCACAATTCTGCTACCCTAAAATTGATCTCTGTTTAAATAGAAGTCTGCTTAAACTGAACTCTACACTAATTTTTCATCAAAAAACACTGCGAAAAAATCTGGTTAAGTTGAACTTTGTAAAAATTAAACTACAAATATTGTTTAAATTAAACTCTGTGCTAACTCAGGTTAAATTATGTAAAAATTAAACTACAAATTTTGTTTAGATTAAACTCTGGCAAGCTCAGGTTAAATTATGTAAAAATTAAACAGCAAATATTGTTTAAATTCAACTCTGTGCAAGCTCAGGTTAAATTAAACTGTGTGCAAACTCTGGTTAATTCAACTTTGCACAAACTGTTTAATTTCAACTTTGTGCAAACTGCTTAATTTAAACTTTGTGCAAGTTCTGCTTAATTTCAACTTTTTGCGAACTCTGCTTTATTTCAACTCTGCATAAACTGCTTAATTTAAATGTTGTGAAAATACTGCTTAATTTCAATTTTTGCACAAACTCTGCTTAATTTCAACTCTGCGCAAACTCTGCTTAACTTCAACTCTGCGCAAACTCTGCTTAACTTCAACTCTGCGCAAATTCTGCTTAAATTCAACTCTGCGCAAACTCTGCTTAACTTCAACTCTGCGCCAACTCTAGTCTCTCAGCCAGTCATTCCACTGTCACAGCCCGTACTGTCAAACATTGATAAAGTGTTGTCTGTTTCAGCACTACGATAGCAAACCAGCTGTTGACTGAATCACAGCTGCCCATATAGAGTTAACGCCAGTCTGAAAACACAAGTTTTCAACCGTTCTGTTTTTCTTAACGACATGTTTTTACCTAACATTTTTTCTTTCTGTGCAACATCTTTAATTCTGCGCAAGGCCTGCTTAAAGTAAACTCTGTGCAAGGTTTGCTTAAAAGTGAATTCTGCGCAAGTGTGCTTAAATTCAACTCGGCGCAAACTGTTGACGTTGCGCAAACTCTGCTTAATCAGCTTTGCGCAAACTGCTTAATATAACTTGTGCACAAACTTCTTAATTTCAATTTGCGCCAATATGCTTAATTTCAATTTTGCTTCTTGTTATCTATAAATTTCCATGCTACTTAAATTCAAAAATAGATTGTTAATTTAATATAATAAGAATAATGTGTTTTCTACTAAAAATGCTCAAATTGAACCATGTGATGTAATGCTTACCACTAAGTGTTTAGATTGAAAAATTATAGAGTGTTAACATTAAAACAATTTTTGGGAAGTTCATCTTCTAAAATAATGTTTGGGTTAAAATGTCTATTAAAATTTTCATCATAAACGTGTGTTCTAATTAATATATTTTATAAGATGTTTACCTAGAGGTATTCTCATTAAATTAGAAAGAAGTATTTACATTAAAATTTAGGCTCAATACTCCGCATTCAGTCTGATGATGCATTCACAACATAATAATATTGTTTTAAATTTGATTTGAACTCAATTTTATAGTATGGGAGGGCAGGGATTAGTTAAGTACATAAAAAATTTTCTTAAATATATACATACACATACATATCAGGGCTTCATACAGAGGGGGGGGGTGGCCCTGGAATTTCCCCCCCACCCCAGAGAAAATCCCCCCACAACAAATCTGAATTTTTAATTATAATTATAGATGGTAACTCAGAGCAATTTCTTTCTTATTATAAAAAAAAGTAATCAAAGCACAATTCTTCTATTTTTGTTTGAAAATCTCTAGTACTTCACAAAGTTTACAGCCAAAAGCTCAGGGCCTTAATGACAATTCTTATGAGCCGACGAAGGTTTTAGTCAGATACTGTTGCGTATACTGGTTTTATTTTAATGAGCTTCATATGTAGCTGAAAGATCTTTCAACTGATGCTGTTCCAACTGGAAGGACAAGGATTATGTTCAAGAGTTTAAATGTTTCTGACAGTATACCTCTGAAGTGTTAAAGTGGACAAAGCAGCTCATATTGGCATTACCCCCCCCCCCCCCCCCCAAACTCGAAGACCCACACCCTCCCATCTCTGGCCTATTTAGCCACACACTATCCTAGATAGGAATAAAAAGTTCCCCCCACCCCCTCCCCCCAGAAAAAATTCCTGTATGAAGCCCTGCATATACTATTTGTGATGAAAAATTATACAGAGAAAATTTACAAGAAAGTGGGTGTTGCAGGTGCTGGACATTTTTTAATGTGGGAAATATTTCCTCAAATCGACAGCAAAAATATATTTATATAATTTTTTTTATAACTTGCAAACATTAAAAAACAAAAAATTGAGACTTTTCTGTGTTAACGAAAAGTAACGAGATATTTGTGGTTAATTAATTGCATGAAACCATGTTTTTTAATTGTATTAATGTGGTTCTAAAATGATGACTCCCACAATCAGAAGTCAATGAGTTAATATGAATATATGAAAGTATTCCTTTAATTTGGCACCTATATGTACAAACAACACTGGGTGTCTGAGATAAGTTCAATTTAAAACGTTTTTAGTTTGTTTGTTTTTCCCATTTAGAATAGATATCTTTTATTGGTACACATGATCTGGAACTTGCCGTTCTCTGTGGGACAATAACAATTGAAATGTGAAGAAATCACCACGTGGTGAGTATTTTGTTGTTGTTGTTTTTTAATTAGGCAGTACTTATTTTTAATTAGGTAAACTATAGGATAACAAAATATATGTAATTTTACAGCATCAATAAGATTGATGTAACTCTTCCAAGAATTAGTAGCACCTTTTATTATTGTAAAATTACAAAGTCTATGTCCATCATATTTTTGCATTCTGACACACAGAAGTGTAAGTAGGTTTAATAGTAATAAAACCTTCATGAAAATACATATCGCATCGCAGACGAAAATGGTATATATTTTGATTTTGGAATAAACCACACATATGACAGTGATATGCCCCATATTCTTTCTTGGCCTTAAGGAGCAAGTTAAGAAAAGCAACCACTAAAGAGTAGGTCAATTGTAGTATTCAAACTAAAGATGACATTTTTCTGGTGGCAAATAAAATACATTATTATGTACTTAATTCAAATTTGTTTGAATATTCTTAATCATTAGTTTCCATAAATAAACTTTAACCATGTTTAACACACTTGGACATAAAAGAAAAAAATATATAACCATAATTATAGTGTGGAAAAGTAGTGCAGTGTATTTGGTTAGGCACAAAGTGTTAAGTAGTTTCTCTATTGTGAATAATTAACTTAACCACAAAATTAGCAGTTTACTTGATTATTAAAGTTCAAACCCGCTAGTCATGAATGTTTTATTAATCAGTAATTGTTTGATGTTTTGGATTCGTTATTGGTTTTACTAGAAGAGAGCTGTATAGCTACAAGTGGCAGTGTGGGGTGAATAAACATAGGGTATCCAGGGTGATTCTTTTTTTTTCTTTTTCTTTTTTTTTTTAAAGGAGGGGGGGTGGGGGGCAATAGAATCTATTACTGTTCAATTTTTAACTCTAAAACACTAGAGCCAATTCGCTTTTTAGCTAAGGTCTCTTTCGTCATGCAAAAATGCTTACTAACAGTGGAAAAAATTTACCAATTTTTAGCATTCTTTCATTTTTTTTTTGTTACTTGTATCAAGTCATTGCCAAAAAAGGGGGTGGGGTTTGAATTACTGTATTATATATTTCATATATTTGGAACTAAATTTAACTCATTCAAACTATGCATTATTTGGATAGCCTGACACCAGGAGATGTTTGTAACTATCAAAATGTACAGGACCAATTATTCAGCTATTATAGAATGGTAATTCTGACCACACCAGTTCATGAGCTAATGCATTCACATTACAGGAGTAAGAATGAACTGTGACTGTTTGGCTGTCGTCCTTTAGATTATATTCCACTTACTTCAAAAAAACTCTAGCTACACAACTTGAGTGCTTAAAATTTTATTTCTGTCATAAATTCATAGTTGGTTATTCCAGATAAGTGCTTCAGTCAAATATATTGGTAAATATGAACAAAACTATTATTATAAATAAAGCATCTTGTCATTATGGTGGCCAAAAGTGTAGTTGAGGAAAATTATTGCTTTTCCTTTAGTCTTGTGAAAAACCAATATCTTATTGGAGTATCTAGAAATTACATCCTAACCATACCGTACTTTCATGTAATTAGTGAATATCACACTCACTATTTTTGTTCCAGAATTGGTCCATATGTGCAGTTGACTTTCCCAACATGTGCATGTGCTAATAATATATAACAAGTCAGTCCATCCTACTAGAGCAGTACAGTTTGATAATTATATTAAATATAACTAAATTTTAATTTACAAAATTTTAGTGACATGTAAACCTAAAAAAACAACTGAATATTGTATTGAGGAAGTTTCCCATATCTGGACTATAGTATCTTGCCTGTTGTATCTTTGTTTGTTTTTTTAATCCTCAATCTTCTTTTACTGGAGCCAATAGTTTTGTGTTATTATTTGTTGTTGTTATAATTGTTATTGTTGTTATTATTACTTTATTATTTTTATTATTATTATTAATAATTATTATTTATTATTATTTATTATTATTTTTATTATTATTAATTATTTATTATTATTATTATTATTATTCTTAATAGCAAATTTTCTCGTTTTTTACAGCCAATAATATTGTTAAATAAAACTTAACTTATTAAACTTATTATTTATTGTTATTATTATTATTATTTATTATTATTCTTATTAGCAAATTTTCTCGTTTTTTACAGCCAATAATATTGTATTAAACTTATTATTATTTATTATTATTATTAGGCGTAGCAGCAGCTGTAGTCATCATAGAACTATATTTAAACTAGAGCACACAGTGGCGCTTGACGTATTATAAATTACGAATGTGGTAACATGAGGTCTTTTTATTCCTTATCCTCTACTACTAAGTTTCTCCTGTTCTCTCTTTCCTGAACTGTCTCAGCTTTTCTTATCCTCCTTTCATTCCTTCCTTGTCGAGTCATGGACTCCCTCCTCCTCCCTTTGTCTATCTCTCCTGCTTCTGAGTCACTCGTGACTTTCTATCATGATTGTGAACTTAGGCATTTCAAAAACTGTTGCCTTCCCTTTTGAAACTTTCGCCTTCCTGTATGAACTTGCACTGCCTTTCCTTGCCGATTCCACCCACTTTTTGCTACAATTAATTGCCTTTTACTGACAGTGATGACATCTTACCCATTAAGAGAATGGCATTACTTTACCAATGAAGCAATGGATAATGTTATACCAAATTAAGCTTATGAATATTTATGAATACACACACAGTCATCATCTCTCATTGTTACTGAGAGACAAGCATATTATTATTTAGTTATTGTTATATCATAGTTAATTTTTATATTATTATTAACTATTATTTGATTATTATCATCATCATTATTATTAATCATATCGTTTAATTAACACTGCTTGAAAACTGTCTGTTGACAACCTGACAAATTTCATAAACTGTGTTAATAATTAGTGTTCACATTAATGTAGCGGTTAACAAACAGGACCGTGTGCTAGTCCTGGGAGCGTTGATCCTGGGTTCGATCCCAGTTTAATGCTTTATTATTCTCAAAGAAGCCTGTGAATAAGAGAGAATACATCTAATGAGTAAGAAGAGGATGAGGAAAAAAATTGTATAATAATAATAATAATAATAATAATAATAATTTAATAATAATTATTATTATTATTGTAATAATGTAATAATAATCTTGCCAATAAATTAATAATAATGAAGACAATAAGAAATAAAAATAATAACTAAAACAATATTACCATTACTGCTACCACTACTACTACCAATACTAATAATAATAATAATAATAATAATAACTGTCCATTCCGCAGAGCCTGGAGGGAAGAGAGGACTTGAAACATTAATAACTAGTTCATTCCAATTACACACACATAACACATATATATTGTTATACATTGCATCTTGTCCCTTGGGGCAGTCCTAGTCATCATTCTCATCATCGTTGTTTATCGTTGTTGTTGTTGTTGTTGTTGTTTCATTCTTATTCATTATTCTCAGTTCTTTGTAATTATTATCAGTGACTGATTTGATAATTCTAGTTAACATAGCTAGCTACTCTAATTATATCCAGGACTTGAACTGTCTCGTCTTTGTTACAGAGATAGTTAGGGAGCTCTTGTCTGAGTTTTAGTCCAGATTAATTATTCCCGAGTAAGCGAGCATCTGTATTGCTGGTTAGGTCAGGCCTTACAACCCTGAGTGATCAATCTGTCGACGAAGGCCTCCTTATTCTATAACAATAACAATTAGCAATAATTACATTGCCTGGCAAGTGTCCATTGACAATTATAATTTTGTTATGGTTGTCAAAGGACAGTGTTCATGCAGTTTAATTATTAATAATAGTTATTATTGTTAGTAGTACTAGATTACTTTGTATATGGCGAGCGAGCGAAGCGAGCGAGACACTATCAGGGGTAACACAATTGAAAATTGGGGATATTTGTATATGTGTGGACTAAGTATGTCATTTTGTACTTTGACCCTCGCATTTTTGTGTTTGCTTGGTGGTCTACCCCTTCCCATACCTCCACTAAACAGATATCTCTCGGTTTGGCAATTCTATACCATTCAAGGAAATTTAGTTAATTGCCCCTTTGTATTAGGTAGTTTCTAAATGCCACAAGACAACCTTATGTCTTAAAAACTTGACTGAAAACTGTGCAGCAATTCTTTAGAATTTCTGTGATGTGGTAACTCAGATAGTCAGAATGCGATATTAGAGACTACAGAAAATACCAGTACTTGTCTGTAGTTGTTAGATTAAGTATGGTCACAACAGCTACGTACTTATACTTTTGGAATGGACTGATAGGTTCTTCTGAAGTGTATCGTTTGTGCATAGGCTTGCTCACCATTTGTGCTCAAGCACATCACTAGTCTATAATCACTAGTGATGTGCTTGAGCACAAATGGCGAGCGAGCCTAAAGACTATACTATTGTTATATTTTGACTTCTAACACTGAAGCTACTGAAAATAAGGTCCCGTTTTTAAATTTCGCATACACGGTAAAGGGATTTCAGTGCCATAGTAACAACTCTCTGCAACTGCTTGAATTGAAGGAAAAAAAACAACAAAACAATACACGTTATTTAAAAGTTTTCTTTGTGATATTCTTTAGCTAAGTAGTGGTTGTAACACACAATGCTTTGACACAACTGGACATGCACCTACACAGACTTACCTTCGCGGTAGTCTAGTGGACAATGTATTTTCAAGTAAATGCTGTTGCGCACGGCTTATAACCATGACAAAGAGCGCATTGATTTACCACCGCCACTAACTCGAATAGAAATGGAAGTCCCTTAAGTTTTCATGTTATAACTGCACCCACAAAAGAATTCAAAATGGTAAACAATTCAATTTCTAGGGTGATACGGGTACTGATCGATAAACAAGAGGATTCTGTTTAGTGCAATTTAGGACGGGGTCGACCACATAACTAACACAAAAACGCGAGGGTCAAAGTACAAAATGACATACGTACGTCCAAACATATATACAAATAAATAAATAAACATCCCCGATTTTCGATTGTGTTACCTCTGTAAGTGTCTCGCTCGCCAATTATAACCTTTGCTATTATTTTTATTACTATTACTATTTCTATTACTACTTGTTATTGTTATTATTATTATTATTATTATTATTATTATTATTATTTAATTATTTTATTATTATTATTATTGCTAGGATCAAACACCATAACCCCATTACTGAGTTTTTTTATAGTAATGTTACTCACATTTTTGTTTCCAATACTTGTTTTAAAGAGTGGAATTCATTGCGATCGTTTTGATATTCAAAATAAATATTGAACAGTTCTCATAATCGTCATGTTTGTAAGATGCATATTTTAAAGTTTTGTGGTCTTACTTCAATGAAAATTTCTATTAATTCCAATTTGTCTGTTTGACACCTGGAAGCAGCTATACGAATGGAACTTCACTATTGTGTGGCCTTCTGAAATCAATAATTGTGATTATTTATAATTTTTCAGTTTGTCTACAATTTACTGGTTAGTTTCTTTTTTATTGTAGGGGTTTTGCCATAATGACATTCGTTTCTGCCCTAAAAGATTTTTTTTAGGATTGACATAATATTTCACATTAAAATAAAATACTTACAAAATGCTTAATTTAGCTTTGCTTTTACTTTAAGACAATGTCATAGCAATTAAAATACAATTGTTAATTATAGCTATACTCTGAACTCTGCACAAACTATGTTTAAATAGAACTCAATATAATTGCAATATGGACAAGTTCTGCTTCTGTTTTAATGGACTTGTGCAAACTGCTTAAATTAAACTCTACTTGTGTGCAAACTGCTTGGCAAATGAAGCTCTGTTGAATTATACTTTTAATTGAACTTGGCTTAAAATACAAACGGCACAAACTCTGCTTAAACTCCGTGTAAGCTCTGCTTAACTTCAACTCTGTCTGCTTAACTTCAACTCTGCTTAATTTCAACTCCATGCAAACTTTGCTTAACTTCAACTCCGGGCAAACTCTGCTTAACTTCAACTCCACGCAAACTCTGCTTAACTTCAGCTCTGCGCAAACTCTGCTTAACTTCAACTCCCGCAAAGTCTGCTTAACTTCAACTCCGCGCAAACTCTGCTTAACTTCAACTCCGCGCAAACTCTGCTTAACTTCAACTCCGCGCAAACTCTGCTTAACTTCAACTCCGCGCAAACTCTGCTTAACTTCAACTCCGCGCAAACTCTGCTTAACTTCAACTCCGCGCAACTCTGCTTAACTTCAACTCCGCGCAAACTCTGCTTAACTTCAACTCCGCGCAAACTCTGCTTAACTTCAACTCCGCGCAAACTCTGCTTAACTTCAACTCCGCGCAAACTCTGCTTAACTTCAACTCCGCGCAAACTCTGCTTAACTTCAACTCCGCGCAACTCTGCTTAACTTCAACTCCGCGCAAACTCTGCTTAACTTCAACTCCGCGCAAACTCTGCTTAACTTCAACTCCGCGCAAACTCTGCTTAACTTCAACTCCGCGCAAACTCTGCTTAACTTCAACTCCGCGCAAACTCTGCTTAACATAAATTCCGCGCAAACTCTGCTTTCGTTCCACAGTTATAGCCCGTGCCATTGCTGATATGTATAGTGTAGTCTACTGTTCCACTACCAGTGCAAACCTGCTGTAGGGTTGAATTGCAACTGGCCTATTAGACAACTGAAAGTCTGTGATGGCACATGTACCCAACCGTTCAGTTATCTTCTAACGGTGTGTTTTGACCTCTGAATAAGTTCAACTCTTCTTAACTTGAACTCTGCTTGACTTAAATTCTGCTTAACTTGAACTCTGCTTAACGTATATTCTGCTTAACTTGTATTCTGCTTAACTTGTATTCTGCTTAACTTCAACTCTGCACAAACTATTTAACTTTTCAGACTGCTTAACTTTAACTCAGCATAAACTACTTAAATTCAAAGTGCAGTCTGTGCTAATTATGCTTAATTTCAAGATCTGCTTAAAATGCACATTACATTAAACACGCGGAAAAAAAGTGAACGTTTACTATGTTCACCAGACATTACGTTTTCTTTAAATATCTTTTTTTCTTTAGGTGAGAAAGTTTCTATCTAATATCTTTTTATTTGTACATTCAGAAAAAAATGTTAAATGCATTGCGCTATGTAAAATAAATTATATATATTACTTGTTAACGAGTCAGAGGTGATACGGTGAAATATTTCACGAGCAGCGGCGAGTGAAAATAAAGCCTAATAGTAAAATATCTTGACATATCACTGACAAATGTAAGAAGTGGTTTATTTTACACTAGATGTCTTCACTGCAGCAGTTTGTACTAGCTGGTTAAAAGTTGGCTGTAGGGGCTCCCCAAACACTCAGTTGATATTTTAGCAGCTGCTCTAACCCAGTTGGGTAGGCTACACCAAAGGAAGGGGCTGTAAAAACCAGGAAAGCTTGTAAGCTAGGTGGGTTGCTATAACTATTAGGGTAATAAGCTTGTGCAATACAGCATGAAATAACACCATGAAATAAAGCGAGTTATTTCATGGTCACGTATCTAAAAATAATATTGTGAAGATATTTAGGGCGGAATAAATACATTTTACTTTTAATTGGAGGGCAGTAATATCCCAATAGAATGATGTACAGTTTCTACCATGCCCACTTTTCATACTATTTTACTTTCTGTGAAGAAAGAAATTGGTCAGAATTTTCCAACATAATGTATCTAAAATTTGGGATGAACCCCATACGTAACCACAAAATCTGAAGTCAACTAGGCTCAATTAAAAGGTGTAATTTCAAGACACTTTATGACAAATACATTGTTATGGTAAACACTGATTAAATTTTACCATTGTTAGTTTGGTTCTTGAAGTTGTCTTTCTTGAATTTTGTTGTTGATGCAGTTTTTGTTATTTGCATAGTTACTTTATTGTTGATATCTTTATAATCACCATGTTTTGTTCATTAACTTAAGTCTTTTAACTCATTCAAGTTCTCTCGTTTTTCATAACTTGATGTAAATTGACTAGCCTAATTTGTCAGATCTGTATTTTCTTCAGCAGTGTTTCATACAGGGTAGGGAGGGAGGGGGGGGGGGGGGAGCCCTGGGATCTCCCCTCCCCCCCCCCCCCCCCCCCCCAAACTTCTCTCCAGAATTTCATTAAGATTAACTTCACTTAAGTCTGGGCCTTCAATGGCAATTCTCATAAGGTGAGTCAAGTTTCCCCCCCCCTCCCCCTCCAAACTGAAAATCCTGTATGAAACCCTGTTCAGCATGAATTTTTCCTCTTATAGAGTTTGAACCATTGCACTTTTCAGATGTATCTACTAATTTGTTAAAACAGAAAAGTAGCTTCATCAGTCTTATTTTATTGCACAAGATTTCACGTTTCTCTAATGTATGATATTCTGTTCATTCTTTCTTGTTTTCTCTTTGGCTGTTATTTCAATACTTTTAAGCCCCTTCATTCTTGTGGTTTGTATACCATATACCTACCATATATTTTATACTTACATTTCCTTCCTTTTTATGGTCTTTTTTTAATTTACTAATTTTTTTAATTGCAGTGTATGCTTTTATTACAATTATTATTATTATTAGTGATGTGCTTGAGCACAAATGGCGAGCAAGCCTAAAACTACACTATTCTTAAATGATTGATTTTATCTTCTAATACTCAAGCTACAAAAAAAAAGTCGTGTTTTTAAATTAAGTAATACGGTAAAGGGTATTCAATGCCAAGTCAGTACCACTCCCTGCAACTATTTAAATGAAAATATAAAAAAAGCAACAAAAAAACAAGTGACGTTATTTAAATGTTTCTTTGTGATATTCAGTTGAATACTTTCACACAACTTGATACACCTACACAAGACGTACCTTTTTTAGTTTAGTGGATAATGAATTTTCAAGTAAATACAGTTGCGTAGTGCTTATAACTATGACAAATAGCGTATTAACTTACCACCACCACTAACTCGAATATAAATGGAACTCTGGTAAGTTTTTTAGTTTTAACTGCACCTGCAAAATAATTTAAAGCGGTAAACAATTCAATTCTAGGATGACATGGGTAGCTAAACCAGAGGATTCTGTTTAGTGAAGTTTGGGACGAGGTTGAAGACCGAGCTGAAACAAAAATACAAGAAGGTCAAATTACAAATGACATACCTATGTTCACGCATTATAAACAAATATCCCCGATTCTCAATTTGACACCACTGTATAGTGTTTCACTCGCCAATAATAATAATAATAATAATTATTATTATTATTAATATTACTATTATTATTATATTACTATTATTATTATATTACTATTATTATTTTATTACTATTATTATTATTATTATTATATTACTATTATTATTATTATTATTATATTACTATTATTATTATTATTATTATATTACTATGTAATAGTTAGAGCATAAGCGCTTGGGTACTGGTGCATTTAGTGCACTGAAGCCCAAGGGCCGTAGGCCCGAGGGCTTTGTGCACTAAATCCACCAGTACCCAAGCGCATGCTCTAACTATTTTAGATCCCGTTTACCCAGGCCGGCCCAGTTACCACTAGCAACTTTGTTTATCAGCATTTTCGGTGTCAAGCGAATTCTTCCGTGTTTCCGGCCCAAAATTAAAATTCAATTAAAATTCAATTGAAGCACACCCTCAAGTTTACTTTAGCAAGTTTACTTTAGCATTGTAGCTGCCAGCTGTTATCTCCAGATCTAACTCTACCTGGGCTGCTCTGCAGTAAGCAGTAAAGCAGCTAGCTATGGTAAATTCCTGGGTATGAGAGCGGCAGCAGGAGAGTTTTATGGTAGGGCTGGTCCCGTATAGGTGGATATGAGAGAGTAGTAGACCCTCCCATATCCGGCCTCACATAACCTGCTCCCTGCTTTATCCGGCCTATTCTATTAAACTAAAACTCAAAAATAGCAATACCCCAAGGGTGGTTAGTATGCACAGTTCATATACCTAAAGGCAAAAAATAGTGCACACTTACTAAGTTAGTACACCTAGTAACAATATAGCAACGGGATATTACTATTATTATTATATTACTATTATTATTATATTACTATTATTACTATTATTGCTATTATTATTAAAATTGTTATATTATTATCATAATCTTCATCATTATTATTATTAGCTAGAGAGCAAGCGAGACATCAAAAATACCACAAAAATAACAATAAAAATTGGGAATATTTGTAATGTATGTGTGGACATAATGTCATTTTAACTTTGACCCTCTAGTCATTGTGGTTTAATATGATTATTTGTGACTGGATTGATTGATACTAGGCATGCTCAGTTTTACTCAGTGTTAAGTTTAATGTTGTTGATGTAGCATGCAAGAAGCAGGTTTCTACAGTTTTGTGATTTGTAGATAGTGTTGATGTCTGACTATCACTAACTTAGAATGCATACACTGTTTTCATTTTACCTTAGATATACATTTTGAATCATTATTCATTCTCTATTGTGTTCTGTATTATCAATTACAAAGTTCAGAATGTCAGTGGGATTTACAACCCCACAATCACGGAAAAGGCGTCTCTCTGGCAGGACGTGACCGTCCACTTAGAGAAATGTTTACTGCAATGATTCTGTAAGATTTTGAAGATTTGTTTATCAAGTAAATACACTTTATTAGAAGGCAAAGTAATTTAATTAGATGTATTCTCTCTCTTTCACAGGCCTTTTTTTTAAAACAATACACAATTAAAAATTGTATGGCTGTCTCTGCTATCAGAACCCAGGTCCGCCGAATGCACACACTGAACTACAACAACCAACAGGCAACCAACATTTTAATTCTGTATTTATACTGTTAAGGGGTACTATTATGCTACTGGAATTATCTATCACAATTTTAACCTAAAATATAAACAAAATCTCTGTCATTTTCTTTCTGTGAGTACTCCTCTCCTACTACCTCAGCCTGAAATGATGAGATGTTGCCCAAGTTTTGCTGTAACTTCTAATGTTAATGCATTCAGACTTTAAAAAAGTCATTGCTTGCTTTTCCTCTATGATACATGTATACCTTGGAGCAAATGAAAGGGAAACTTTGTGTGTGAGTTGTTGTTTTTTATTGTGTGTGTGGGTGTCCATGTTTGTGTGATTAATGTGTGTGTGGGACAGGAGGGGGGAGATGTGGGGAAGGGGTTTGACTCAACTTTGACTATTCAAAGGTACAACAGATTAAGGAAGGAATGCCAGAAACACTACAACACTACATTAATTTATGACCCCTGTAATTAGTCGTTATTATTTGATTAGCATGTCATACACACTTACTCACATATGCACACTCACACACCAGAGGAGTAGGAAGTCGGATTGTATTGGTGTGGCCATTATAACCACACCCACCTAACCACACACACTCATTAAAATGCAGTGTTTTTATTAAATAAACCAGAGAGTTTAATTCAATGCTCTGTGTATCTAATAAATTCAAGTGCCACTGTAATCACACCAAAAGAAAGTCAGTACAAGCCATTATTGTATTATTATTACAAATAAAATGATTTTTATAACAATCAGTAGGTTCATGTCAAATAAATAATGATGAATTGAACTTATAACTATTATGTAAAGCGTATTATATTGTATAGCTAATATAGCTACTTGGACATACAAAGCAAACAACACAAAAACTTAAAAAACTGAATTTACTTTTTGTGGCCTTCATAGCTTTATTTTCTTCAAGGATTTTCAAGTATGTGTGGCAAATATCTAAATGGGAAGACTCCTCAAAATGGCCATTTTGCAGACCAACAATGCTGGAAAGACCTCCAGACTTCATTCCTTTTTCCAAAAGATCACTTTGGAATAGTAAACAAAGGACATGTCTGGGGTTTCCTAAATTCTTCTAAAAGGCTCGATATTAGCTATTTAATCCTGGCAGAAGTCATTTCAACCGCTCAATTTCGACAGCCCAAGTCCAACAACGACCACGAGATCGGGTAAAGAGTAGGAAAAAATAGACACTCCTGCATTTTGTTAAAATATTGGTGCGGCCATGGCCGCTTGACTGCACCTGTTCCAACACCCTTGCACACATGCACGCGCACACACACACTAATTAGGATTATCTGGTACATTAATATAGAAAATGTGAAGTTTTTTTGATATAGAAGTATATGACTAACGAACTTATTGGATATGATGTCATTAAGTCAAAAACAGTTGCTCCTTATGATGATGGAACAAAATTATGTAGCTACATATACATACAGATATGCAATAGATATATCTACTGTATATTATATAGGTTGTATATTATATACAGATTATATATAAATAAATATATACATATATATTATTCTGTGGCTCAGATCTTACTGGATGATGTAGCTTCCGTGACTATTGTGATGTTACGAAAAGTTTTTTTAAAGCTATGATTTCCTACATAGTTTACTGACTAATGACATTACGATTCACTGACTGGAGCATGACTCAGCATTTTATAACCTATCGAGACAATGACTCAGAATTTATGGTATCATACATTCCTAATGAATGCATCATAGCTGTAAGTGGTGTGTAGCTGAAATAAAAGCTTCACCGTTTTTGATGTTATTGAAATTTTACAAACCATGATGCTTGCGATAGTTATAGTTTTAATAAACTTGCCAGTAAACTTATGCCAGTTGTCTTATAACGATACTGGTGTCAGGAGCTCAGATGTATCCAATACATCCTCCAATCTCTCGTGTCCAGCATGGTACAACCCAACAAAGGGAGGCTGTGTTTGTGGCAATGCTCTAGATTCTACTGTGCAGTGCTATGGGAAAAATAGAGTTAAAGTTCGATTCACGTTTTGCATGAGCTACGACAGCAAGCTCACTCTAGTGGGAAACTGTCCCTATAGCAACAAGAGGATAAGTACGGAGAACTACGTGCAGCAGCCAAGAAACCAATCCCATCTGAACGAGCATCTTTGTGGCTGGATTAACAGGACTGGGTTTTTATGCAATCGCTGCAAGCCTGGACTGGGCGTGGCTGCCATGACATACATGACCTGTGTTAGATGCCTTGGAAAATGGCAGGGATGGATGGTGTACTTGGCTTTATCCCTGGGGCCATCGACAATCCTATTTCTGTTACTCATTTTTGGTCATATCAGCAATTCTGAAAAAGTGCGTTCTCTGGTTTGTATAATACAGGTGCTGATGTTTTATGTGGATAGATACCCGCACGTGGTACGGGAAAATTTTCATGGAAAGACGGCCAACTACCTGTTTGTTATTTTAGTGACAATAGGTGGAGTGTGCAATTTAGACTTCTTTCGCTACAGCATTCCAGCATTTTGCATCTCTAGAAGTTTCAATACCTTGGATATTATTGCTCTCGAGTACATGGTGGCCCTTTACCCGATGGTCTTGACTTGTCTGGCGTATGTAGTTATCCAACTTTACGCCAGAGATTTTAAAGTACTTCAGTTTTTTTGGCTACCATTGAAATGGTGTTTGAGCAAGTTGCCGTGGTGTATGAACCACTATTCCCTTGTTAAGACTTTTGCTACATGCTTGGAGCTATCCTATTCAAAACTAATATTTGTCAGCTTTAATTTGTTAGCTTATACTAAGTTACTAAAATCTGATGGAGACAGTTTATACAAATACGTATCGTACTACAATTCAGACTATGTTTATTTCAGTGGTAAACACATTCCATATATTCTCTTGTCTATAACAATGCTCTCCATCTTTGTTATACTTCCGATGGTCCTTTTATTTGTCTACCAAGCCAAACCTTTTCAGAAGTTGTTGGGTTACTTCCCGAAAGTGAACTGGCTCCCTCTACACAGCTTTGCGGATGCTTTTAACGGATGCTACAAGAACGGCACAAATGGTTGTAGAGACTATCGATTCATTGGTGGATATTTCCTTTTTATTCGACTGCTGTTCTATTCTGCATCAATCATGTCCAGCTTTAAAGGAGATATCATCTGTGGTGTGTCTCCAATGTTAAGTGTTTTGGTATTCGGTATTCTTCGGCCGTACAAAAATGATTTCTACAATAAGTTGGACATCCTCCATTGGTGTTTCCTGCAATTCTTTGTGATAGTGGTGACGTTTAATATGTATGCATTTGACATTCCTCTCACTATGAAGGTGTTGATTGGTTTAACTATTTTATTGTACATTTTGGGATTTGTTAGTTTGAAAATATTGACGACTTGCTTCCCTCGGTTGCCTGAGAAACTGAAGTCAGTTTGGATGAAGATACTGCATAAACTCTGTCCACTAAGATCTATTTCTCTGGTACATGATCACACACATGGCCACTCCCAAATTGGATCGAATGAAGATATTTCCAATCAGCTTGAAAATTATCCTCTAATAAATGATGATACTTCTGATATTTCACCTTTTGAAACCAACAGGAACTTGTCCAATTGTTATGAAACATTTAGTCATACCAGATGAACTGTATTTACTACATTATATAGGCTGGTCTCATAAAGTTATCTGTAGAACTAGTCCACACAGGAATGGATGTAGTCCATTGAAATGAGTGTGATTAATAAATGTACTATACTGTACTAGTGGTGTGCTTGAGCACAACTGACGAGGGAGCCATTGTACACATACAACAAGGTAGAATTTGTAAAAGCAAATTATTTTCCTTGACACAATCTGTACACAAATAACAATAGGCTACATTTTTCATTCCATGAAGCTACATCATTTTTTCTGTAGCAGTAGTGTGAGCTTCTGTAGTAAAAAATGACTATCTAAATGACCAGTAAATCATAACAAAAAGCACTCCAGCAAATAAAACAAACAGTAGATTTCAATTATGTATGATAAGGGGTTTCAATGCCATAGTAACACAATTAACTGTTTAACTAAAGAAGAAAACAAAATAAGCACTTCTAAGAAATTGCTGCACAGTTTTGAGCGTTACCGTAAATTAAGACTTGCTTACTGCTGTAGATAAAGCTGTGTGAAGGAAGCTAATATTTATTTAATGTCGTCTTTGCTAAGCGATCACTGTAACACACAACTTTCACATTACATACCTGTCCACTAAATATATCAAACCTTGGTTGGTAACTTGACTGAACAAGTGGAATACTTAGTTTTGGAAGTGGATTATGTAGACCAGTCAGTATGGAGCACTGTGACTTTTGTGTTGTTGTTTTTGTCGTTGTTGTTTTGTTAACTCCCTATGTGTGTACACTTTACTTATTACACTAGCCCAAGTAAAAAAATCTTGCCAAGAATATTCAAGATCTTGCAAGCTTTTCTGGTTGATTCTAAGATTTACATTGGAAACATAAGAACCTTCAAGATCTTGACAATCTTGCATATTCTGGCAAAGAGTTCTCTTGCAAAATCTTGAAGAAGTCCATGGAATCAAGACCTCTAGCACAGTACAGTCTTTTGAGAATAGGGTGTTTTAATGTAAAATATGTTAATGATGAAGAAACTAATGTAAGATAATATATAATGGCTAGACTGCTAGTTTTAGAAGTGGATTTTGTAGACATGTCAAAAAAAAACACTGACTTTATAGTTGTTGTGTTTACTCACGTCAACTCACCATGTGCATACCATTTATTAATTCTATTTGCAGTTTAGTATTTCAACTCTAGTTAAAGAGTGTCAGCTCCCACTCATCTACCCTCTATCTCGTAACTTTCCCTCCTCCTTTTCCTCCTCCTAGAATAGTCGAGTTTACCGAACTGCTATATTGTATAGCTATAGTCAGCATGTACTTCCACATAATGGCAAACAGCAAGTCATTTAGCACTATTTTGTGCTATTTGTTTTGAATATTTGAAACTACCTGAAAATATGACATACACACGCTCACACACACAAAATACACACACACACACAAATACACACACACACACACAAATACACTAAGGAGAATACACACACACAAATGCATACACACGAATGTAATTGCAGAAATTGCTAATTAATTTTTTAACATAGAGAGTTAGAAGTGTTTCTGGACTAAGGGCACTATATTATTTTAATTAATAAGCCGTGTCACTCCAATCCTTCTTGTACCATGCCACTGTAATCTTATAGACTGTGCGCTGTATTCTTTCTTATAACCTGCCAATGTATTAACCATCCCACATGTATTTATTAATTATGGTCTGCAGACTGTGTTAACTAGACAGAACACTTTGTAATATCAGCTCTAATATAAATATTATGTAACCACACTTGTAGTCAAGAACTATAAACCTGATGTAACACCTTAAATTCATGTAAGAAAATGTATAGGAGGGAAGAACTTGAGATGTCTATAGCAATCATAGTTGGTAATTAATTAATTAATGGGAGTTCTTTTCTCAGTTCAGTTTTTTCTTTCTTTTTTTGCTGTAGATAGTAAAAAGTGCAGTTGGGGTAGATTGGTTGTATGCTGAATTATGTATTGGAATGGAATGTTGTTGTATTGTACTTGGTTTACATTTTAATACTACTCAAAAAGTCAATCAGTATAGCACATTTGAAACAGTGTAGTATCGACCTGATTTGGTTCTCTTAAATTTGGATAGGTTCTAACGTTTGTTAGTCAAGTCCTTCTTTCATAATCTGTTGGCACTCGGCATTCAACTAACTGATTTAATACAGTATTTTGTGTGAGCTTGTATTTTTTAGTTGTGTTTGTGTTTGGTCAGTTTTGAAACTAGTGCAGTTATGAAAACTCGAATCATAATATTTTAGAAAGAAACCTGTAAAGGTACTGTGTTTGGAGTGTAGATAGAAATCAATAAGCCCACTCTCTCTTTAATTTCTGGATCTCCTAATTTGTTATTGTTACAAATAAATAAACAAATAAATAGATATGATTGATAGATAAGTATGAGTAATAGCATGGGTAACTGTGCTATTCGGGATTAATAGTACAAGTAACACGATTGAAATAGCACTCCGCTTCGCAATTGCTTTTTGAGTGCTATTGATCCCTAATAGCACAGGTTACCCGTGCTATCACTTGCTAATAGTAGGCCAGCTTTAAAAATAATCATTTGCAATTGTAGCTACACTGTATCATTCACTCACTATCTCCATATTTCAGGATTAGCTTCCTCTGGAACTTCGTTTTCAACATACAGCTCCTCCTAATCTGTTGCAAACATTCCGTCTAATACGGGAGGTTCTGTGGTACAGAATGACATTGTCTCCAACTAGAAACTACTCAAACTGTTCGTTTCCAAGGTTAACGCTGCATGTGTGCGCATTTACCCGTATTATTTCACTTAGCTACCGTGGTATTTCACTTAGTTTCCATTTAGTTGTTATTGCAAAATCTTTAATTTAAACTTCTCAAATGATTAGTTATTGCTTAAAATGTGTATATATACACACATGCATATATATAACTATGTACTGAACCGGAGCTAATACCTGTTGCTACATAGGAAATGCATTGTTTTCTCCCATATCACCTGTACAGAGTTATCATGTTGGGTTGTCACATCCCCCCAGGTAAAACAATACTAGTGTTTACTACACAGAAACTTGTTGCTATGGTATTCACACATGAGCAGTACATAATAAATTTATTATTAAATACTGCAGAATATCACTCGTCTGATTGGCCGTATTTACACTCGTGCCTGTGGCACTAGTGTAAATACTAAGCCAATATACTTGTGATATTCTCCTGCATTAAATGAATAATATAATATGTACGCATAATACGCATAATATACTTTGGCTAGTCTCCAACGTAAAGTTTTCTCTAGTAAAGAGCAGTGTTAGAGGGGATGATTAGCAGCTGAGTGATACTTGTACTCAAAAGACGTGAGTGTAGGGAAACCTGAACGGGATTAACTAATTAAGTCTCAACTTAGCATATTAAAAAAAAATTCCTTGGCTGCAATATTCATTAGAAGATAGTTTATGTAATAATATCAAACATTGTCAAACATGAACTATTGTCTGTTAAATTAAGTACAGGTCACAGTTATAGTGTCAACCATTACAGCCGCAAGCCATTGTAAAGTGTCAACTATACTGTTCTTATTGACCCTATATTTTATCAGAACCATACGTTTACAGTTTAGTAGTATTATCTTACGATATCATATGTAGATAAAATAGACCAGAAGACTGTGGGGGAAATTTTTTTCTTTAGCTTACCAGTAAATATAGGCTTTGGTCTACCTCCACGCCAAATTTGAAACTCTAAAACTCAACGTAAAGGGGTGAGCACGAGAGTTGAAGACAGGCCTTACTTTTGTCAAAAATCCAATTGACGCGTCCACGGAATTAGACTTCAACGTATACGGGTATGTGGGAATTTTGGAAGTACGTGGTATTTCCGGTTGCCTGAGCAACGCTAAATGAATAATGTGGCACAGGCGGCCAATCAACTTATGAGGATCGACTGTGATAGTTTTCTCTACACTATACAAGGCGCTATCCCAATATGGCTTGCCCAATAGCAACTTTCCTGTTTTTTCATAAACAGAAAATTAAACTAAGCATAAAGCTGCAGGAATATAGTCTAGAGCAGAATCAAATCTTAACAAATCAAAGCTAGGATATTTATTGGTGTCGGATGAAACCTTCTGTTAATGTCACTAAGAAATTCATAAGGATTATTCGCCTGGGAGGAGGAGGGGGAGGGGGTGTGAGGGGAAACAATGTGCATTAATAAAAAAATTATAATAATAGGGGTGGGGGTTCAGATTGTTTCTCAATATCCAATAGAATTAGCCATGAGGTAGTAGTAGGAGCCTGTTATCTGATAGTATAAAGTGAAAAAAAAAAATCTTGTCAATATAACTTTATTGACTTACATTTCTATTGGTCAGATTTTGGTATATTTTAGTATGTTGAACGTAATGTGGAGCAGTACCAGAATCCACCAAAAAACCTTTTGTAGCAATTATTTTAGGGTCAAACCTTAAAATGACTGGACTATTACAATACCTGAACTTATGAGAAGAGTTTTACATCCTACAGCAAGAGAAATTGATAAACAAGTGCTAGATTCTGCCTCAACCTATAATTCTCTTATTGCTTGGCTCAATGCAGTGACATTTTATGCTACAAAAATTTAAATGTACTTGTTTGCTTGGTACTTCTTCAGGGAATTATTTGTCTGTTGAATCATCTTAAGAATTTTAAATGATCATAAGAATTTATTATCATCTCTTCCCGTCTTATCAGTTTTCATGACACCAGAATTATATACCTCTAGAAGCCTTTCATAACAATTATACCGGCTCTCTCCTTCACCTACATAGTCTACAATAAAAGCTAACATGATTTTTAGATAATGTAATTCTGCATAAAATTGTCTACTATTGAGAACTTGTACAACATCATGATAATTCAAAAGATTTTCTGTCATATCTATACCTGCTGTGCACATGCTGCAACAGATGGGGTAGACACAGCTGATGGGTGATTAAGAAATTAAAATGCTCCAACAATGAGTCTATTTAGCATCATCAATTTAAAAAAAATTTTTTTTTTAAATTGCTGTAAGCGAGTCCAACATTTAAGCACTTGACAATTTATTCTGCAAAGCACTAAGAGCCACACTTTGTAATCATTTAAAATAATGTGCCTGGATATCTAGCATGGTATAACAAATCACATATTTTCCAACTACCTTGTGCCTTTTGAGTATTATGAGCAGAATTGTGACTATCTTGAATCAATGTCCATTTACAAAATATATGTAGCATTCCTTAGTTTAGCACTGCAAGGGAAGACTTACATGGTCAAGCATGAATTGTAGCGGTAACTTTCAGCTAAAAGGGTGAAGTATATACTGGTCAATTGGTATAGTTCAATAAAACCTTTTGTTATCTAATTTCTGACATTACTAATTTAAGTGTATAACGATAGAAATTTTATGGGGTCCTCGGCCTCTCCAGACCCCGCCCTCAGCCTCTGTGTCATGCAGTGGTGGATCTAGAGACTTCAATGTGAATTTATGATTTTTTATCTACAAATGTTTTGCTTGAAATTATAAGAAACTTCTTGTGGAGTGACTTGTGCCAAAAGCAATCTCCTAGGCTTAAAATTACCTACTAGTATGTCACAAACCTAGATAATGCTCTAGTAATTCTGAGCAATTTTACTCATTCTTTAATTGTGCACTAATTTGTTTGTAAAGTTGTGGTATTTGGAATCCTAATACACACCAACATTTAAATTAATGTTTTATACCGAAATGATAACACTGAAAAGCTACATCTTCTTTTTCATCATAAATCAGCACTTGCCTGGGGTTGAAGAAAGCATTAAAAAATGCATTCATATAGCAGTTGTTTGATAAGCTTGGGGAGGGGATAGCACTACATTACCCTCTATATTCCTTCTTACTGGAATTAATCCCTGATGGAAGGCAAAAAGATAGCGCAGTAAAGGTCAAAGGACATTAATGAGTCTCGACTGTTTGCTTAGTCAGCATTATATGGTTTAAAGTACGCAGCAACGATTCCTGTCCTTAGTGTCTTTCAAATAAAATAGCTGACCACGCGGAACTTAATTTAACTATGATGTAATTCATAACGCGGAATCACGTAAAGATTACGGAGTTAGGTAAAGGGATTTATATCCTCGATGTTTTTCTCAATAATTCAATAATGCGATCACTGCCGTCTAGATGATATTCAAACGCCAGTATCTCTTGAATACCAGCAATTCCAAGTAAGTAATTATATTGTTGGTATCAGCAATATTTATTTGTTTTCACATAATGTATAAAACTCATTTTATATTTTTTTAGTGAAGTGCCCCCTTTTCCCATAGACTGTCACATATGTTAATACTATAGCCATAGATAACAATTTATATTTCTGCAAGAATCATAATCTCATATTATATCGCTTCACTCTGATTTTGCCATTATTCAATCTATTCTTGCCAAGCTATGTAGCATTGTCCAGAAATTTTGTCACGATATTACCTAGCAGATAAGACACGGGCGAAGTTCACGGATAGATTGCCGTAACCAATCGAATCATTATTTCAGTTTGCCACGGCTGTGGTATTTTAAAATAATACCACGCCTTATTGTATTAAACAAATGACTCAGTTATTGTATTTCTATATACAGGTCAGTTCTAACATAAGGAGTTCTAATCAACATGGTGCACTTAGTGTCCTATCTGTTTGTCCATGTGTTTGTCTGTCACACTCTGATTTTGGAGGTTACTTGGAGATCCTCTGGTTTTCTTTAAATCCCGAGTCATAATTGCAAATGTTCTGTTCTTCTTTGAACAGGCAAGAACGAAATTGGTTACCACTTAAACTGGTGCTGCGCTAGTACTCCTATTTAGAATTCTATTTGTCAATGAAGAATAATATATTAGATGTGTGTGCGGTTGTTTGTGTTATTGTTGTTTGTATAATTGATATACAACTGTAATGTTTGTTTCTCATTATATGTATAGCATTATCTTGGTTAGATTGCTTCATTTGCGTTCGTATTTATTTAAAATGTTTGTTTTTGTTATGATTACCAGTATCTCCTTTGATTGAATGTGTGTTAAGTCAGAAGGCAGAACTGCAGATGGAGTTACAGACTTTAGAAGTTCAGTTTATAGCCCTACAGCTTGCAAATAATGGTCCTATCGCACTTTGTCCTGAGTAGAATTCTAGTCATGTCTTACAATGATTTTTAGTTAACTGACAATCATTTTAAGAATTAAAAGGATTCTTTTATTCAATTCAGAGAGTGTTCCGACATTAGCTATATAGCCGGTGTTATCTGCAGTTAATTTCTGCAAGAATTACGAAATTGTTGCTCTAACTGGCCAAAACTAACACGCAACTTCAGGTCAAGTGAAGTCTATGAATATCATTAATTTCATTTGTTATACCAAGATCACAATGTAATCAAAGTGTTGTTAACTGCAGAGAGATCAGGTGCATTAGCACTTATTCACACAAAACTATGTAATAGTTAAAGCACGGGTTCGAGTGCACTGGTCGATTTAATGCATGGCAGCCCGAGGGCCGCGGGCACGAGGGCTTCGTGCATTAAAACGACCAGTGCACGAGATGCCCGTGCTTTAACTAATTTAGATCATGTTGCGCATGCTCTATTCCGTTGTTGCTACCGTAACCATTAAATAATGCACTCTTGCCTTTAGGCTAAAAATTAATGCACACTTCTGATTTAATGCACATAGCAACAATATAGCAACGTGATCTAAGTAATTTAATTAATTAGACACAATCTGTAAACTTTAGAGAAACACCCACATGAATTGAGTAATACAGTCAATGGTTTCAATAATTTTTGCCATCTACATGTTAATTCAATTTAAGTGAGTGTAACTAGTGGGTGCGGTCAAAAAATAATTCCCCTTTATAAAACCTTTGCGTATGTCCCTGTAATTGCATCTTGTTTTTGTAGCATGTGTTTTACTATTATTATTTTATTTGGTCCAAATGTGACTCGTTAAGTTGGATACATTATTGTGTTACTTGTAGTATCATCTGATGTGACTCTAATCTTTTAAAAAAAAATTTATTCCAGCTCATTGGTGTTTTAAGAAGTCTAGCAGAATTCTGCAACTACGAGGATATGGTGAGGATCTAGGATTTTTAAAGATCAGCTCTTTTATAAGAAGTTGTGAAATATAGTTATTTATATTTACTATAGGAGTATTTGATAAGCGAGGTACTATCAGGAATAACACAATTGAATTTTGGGGATATTTTTTTTAATTGTGGATATGGTATGTAGCCCTGAGAAAGACATGCAAATTAAGGGATACTAAAATATGATAATTTAAACTTAGTTGTCATTGTTTCATCTAATTAGGATATGACCATTTTAAATTGTTTTTAAATATTAAGTATCATGTTATTTGTACTCATTAGATCTGTAAATGTATATAATTATGTGTGTGTTAGCATGTGTCGATTTTAGTAGAATTACTTCATTTCTTCACATAGCACATGGTGACCTTAATTTTTATTATATTAGTTAATAATTACTGCAGATAACAAAGTTGATCAAGTGATTTTGTTTTTACACAAATGCTGCACACATTATTTTAATAACCTCCCACATTCTTGTCTTCAGACATACAAACACATATACACACACACAAACACACATGCACTCACGGAATTATACATGCACACACAAGTACACAAATGTGCAAAACCATTCGCACATGCGTGCACAGTAATTAATAAACATAAATGTCTTCAGTCATAATGTGACCATCATGGAATTGTAAGATTTGTCTTTTAATGGTAAAGTATCATCAATTGATGAGACCATAATGACAGGAACTAATTGTTTTTCGGTAGCTTCCTGAAATGTTAATTATATAAAGCAGTGTGTCCATTCAAACAAACAACAAAAAAGCTTGTTAGGAGTCCAAATGCACTCTAGATGTGAAGTTTATCCTCCATTAGTTACTATGTTTTACGCAGAGAGAAATGGACACATATACCCATATACACACACTGCACCTGAACGCATGCACATCACACACACTCTGTTATATTAGCTGTGTTAGTCGGTCCTCAACCACTCCTGCGGTATCACTCTCCTATAGATATTTAGCCACAATTAAAATGTACAGCTAAAAATTAAATTATGTGTGTATATTTCCTGCGGCATAGTAACTACAATTTAGTCATCATTATCAATGAAGAAGTAATATAAGCGAACCAATGGATTTCAAATAATACACCAAAAAATTAGAGTCAAAATAATAAATATATAAGTAAATAAATAATTAAAATGTAGCTAAAAAATATGAATATGTAAAAAATAAGTAATTAATATGAAAATACATAAATATATTTTTAACTTTTGGATGGTGTCGTTTACTGAAGACTGTGACATGTAGCTAATGCTACTGTAGGCATGCCTTTAAAGGAACAATAAATAATGTTTACTCTAGTTTTAATTAGATTAACTTAAAATAACACGTTCAGAGAATCTCTGACGAGAAGATGAAGGGAACATAAGTAGACTTGGTGATAGCATTATCACTCTCAGAGCCAGTCTGCACTCGTTGTTACAGGGAACTAAGTACTCCTAAGTGCCCACAGACACTTTAGATGGAATTCATATTTTTTCATACCTAATAGCCCGCCACACAGTGGCGCTTAATTGCTAACTACTGCAAACACAGTGGCGCTTAATTACTAACTACTGCAAATTATGAAATGGAGTAGAATAAGGTATTTATTTTATCATCCACTACTAGTTACATCAGTCAACTTTTTCTCACTTATAATACTCTCTAGTCTCAGTAGTCATGGTTACTGACAACACTATACCAACCCATCTATACACCCGTCAGCATTATTACTGACAAGTCTTCACCGATATGTTGTGTTGTGACAACTCTCTACTGATCTGTTGTGACAATACTGTAGCGGTCCAGTTCAGCTCATGAATTATTAACGAATACACACATCGTCATCATCAGTTGTGACAGAGAAATGTATTATTAGGTAGATAATTGCCAGAGTGTTGACTGAAAATGGATTTTAAATCATTAGGAATGAATTTAAAGTCATCATCATCAAGATTGTTTTTTTAAATGTTAGCATTTATAGGCTCCTTTTGTACACGGCATTTGATTGAATCAAATAGAATACTGCGAAAAGTGTACTTAATGTGAACTTGGCAGTTTGCTTAAATTAAACTCTGAGCATATTCTGCTCTGTGCATGCTCTGCTTGACTTCAACTTTGTGTAAACACTGCTTAACTTTAACTTTGCTTAACTTCAACTCTGCGCAAACTGCTTAAATTCAACTTTACTTTATTTCAACTCAGCGCAGGCTCAGCTTAAATTCAACACTGCACAAACTCTGCTTAAATTCAACTCTGTGCATATTCTGCTTAAATTTAACTCTGCACCAACTGCTTCATTTCAACTCTGCAAATTCTGTTTAACTTCAATTTTGCTTAACTGAAGCCCTGAAAAACTGCTTAAATTTAACTCTGCTTAAATTTAACTCTGCACTAACTCTGCGCTAACTCTGCTTAAATTCAACTCTTGTGCAAATTCTGCTTAAATTCAACTCTGCGTATATTCTTAAATTAACTCTGTGCAAACTCTGCTTTAATTCAACTCTGAGAAATTTAACTGCAAAAACTGCATAAATTCTGCTTAAATTCAACTCTGCACAAACTGCTTAAATTCAATTCCGCGCAAACTCTGCTTAAAATCAACTCTGCGCAAACTCTGATTTTGTTCCACTGTTATGGGCCTTGCTGTCTCTAATAGGTTAGTAATGCCTAGTCCATGACTACCAGTGCAAACCAGCTGTTACATATATTTCAACTGCACTGTAGAATGTGAACGACAGCCAGTGATAGCACATGTGCCCATCGTTCCATCTTCTTTGGATCACAAATTTTGCGCAAACTTTAATGCCACTCGGCACAAATTTGCTTAAATTCAACTCTGTTTAAAATAAACTCTGCACAAGCTCTGCTCAAATTCAACTCTGCGCAAGCTCTGCTTAAATCAACTCTGTGCAAGCTCTGCTTAAATTCAACTCTGTGTAAACTGCTTATATTAAACTCTGCACAAACTCTGTTTAAATTCAACTCTGCGCAAGCTCTGCTTAAATTCAACTCTGCGCAAACTCTGCTTAAATTCAACTCTGCTTAAATTCAACTCTGCGCAAGCTCTGCTTAAATTCAACTCTGCGCAAACTCTGCTTAAATTCAACTCTGCGCAAGCTCTGCTTAAATTCAACTCTGCGCAAACTCTGCTTAAATTCAACTCTGCGCAAACTCTGCTTAACTTCAACTCTGCGCAAGCTCTGCTTAAATTCAACTGCGCACGCTCTGCTTAAATTCAACTCTGCGCAAGCTCTGCTTAAATTCAACTCTGCGCAAGCTCTGCTTAAATTCAACTCTGCGCAAGCTCTGCTTAAATTCAACTCTGCGCAAGCTCTGCTTAAATTCAACTCTGCGCAAGCTCTGCTTAAATTCAACTCTGCGCAAGCTCTGCTTAAATTCAACTGCGCACGCTCTGCTTAAATTCAACTCTGCGCAAACTCTGCTTTCGTTCCACTATGTAGGCCGTGCTATTGCTGATCGGTATAGTAATGTTTTTTGCTACTCTACCTGTGCCAACCAGCTGTTGAAACTGCTTAGAAATAATATTGCACACTCTTACCTAAAATGAACTTCGCACATAATCTGCTTAAGTGAACTTTGCACGCGATCTGCTTAAAGTGAACTTTACGCATGATCTGCTTAAAGTGAACTTTGAGCATAATCTGCTTAAAGTGAACTTAGCACGTATGTGAACTTTGCGTGTGATCTGCTTAAAGTGAACTTTACAGGTGATCTGCTTAAAGTGAACTTTGCAGGTGATCTGCTTAAAGTGAACTTTGCGTGTAGTAATAATAATAGTTACACTTCAGATGTAATAGTAGAACACTGTTAATATGTATAACCATTCATCAATGAAATAACGACCAAAAAAGCTCTTGAATACAATCTTGCACTCATTAGTGTGTTGTATAATATTTGCAAGTTCTCATTGACTCCAGAGCGCCACTTCTCACATACACACATATACATGTTCTGCACTTGCACACACATCCACACACTTGTGTAGTGTTTCCATACTTTTTGGATATCACTTTAGTGACTGTATTTCCACATTGTACATGTTGAAGATCTGGATTATTAATATTTTATGAGGTATGGTCACATCCACTTGCACACAAAGTGGTTTTGTAATTAACTTTGTGGTGATAGGAAAAGAAAGGGATAATTAATTTGCCCTTATCTCTATAATTTGGTATGGCAATAATGTAATAAATTTTCAAAGTTTGAGCCTAATAACTCCATCAGGATATCCTCCATCATTCCTGTGCACCCCCCCCCCCCCCTCCCCCATGCTAGATAATAAGATAATAGATAATTCACTACATTAAATACAGCTAAAATTATAAGTAATAATTCAGTCATCCACTGAAGAAGTAAACATAATAAACCAATAAAATGGAAGACCAAATACCATTATTTTTTGGATAGTGTCAATCAGCAAGTAATGACAATTTACGGAAGAATGTGACCTGTACCAAATGCTACTTTTTTGTTGAAATTCATTATTTCTCCGTAAGTGTTAGAATATTGACTGCATGCGAAAAAAATGAAATTTCAATGTTTTAGGAATGAATTCATCTCAATCATTTTATCTGAGTGACTGCCCTTAGCCTTAGCAGCATCTAGGGAGTCCTTTGAACTCCATACCAATTAGTTTATATGTAACGAACACTCCAGTTGCTTTTTTTAAGTAATTGTGGTGCACATTTCATCAGTGTATTGACCATCTACTAAGTGTAAGTATCGGCAGGTACAGCAGATGTTGATGTAGCAGAGAAAACTCAAGTTCTTCCATGAACTCAAGATTTGGCAGAGTTGTGAAGACTGAGAACCAGCATCATGACGACGCATCAGTTTCATTCTCTTAAATAAAACAGACTTACTGTGGCTGAAGAACCTTTTACCTTTATTCTAAATTCACTTCCATTGCCACAGTTACCTAATAGTAGTTATTAATCAATGTAATTTATCATTTTAGCAGGGGCTTACATGCAGGGTGGTGGTGGGGGTAAAAACTGTTTTTCCAAAAAAATCCTGCACACGCTCCTGATTTTAGCATAACTATTTCATTATTGAAATACGTAATCAAGCAATGCTTGCTCCATGTTTACTTTGAAGACTAAAACATCTTTCTTAGATATTTAAGTTGATTTTTTAACTTATTGAATACTATGGGGGCCAAACTGACCTGAAAGGCATGTATTTTGATCTAATTTAAATCTAAATGACTGATGGAATAGTTAAATTCATTTAATTCCTCTTGGCTACATGCCTACGTAATATTATATACAGACAAAATTATGTAGGTAAAATTTGATAGAAGTGAAATATCATGGTAAAGTGGGTGTGGCAGATGTTAGACTTTTTTCTATGTGGGAAAAAATGTTCCTCCTAGTGACAATTAAAAAAAAATTTTATAAAATTTTTACATGGCATCATAACTTGCAAACTTAGTGAGGACAATGTTCAAAATAGTGATAAGAATTTTGTGGTTAATTAACTTGATTGAACTTACTTTTTAAAATGTATTAAGTTTGTAGGGAAATGATGACTCCCCACAAATCAGTATTCAATGAGTAAAGATCAATAAATGAGTCTTTGGGTGGCTACATTACCACTGGTACTATATATAATTCAACAGATTCACAATTAATGTTTGTGTGTGTGTGATGAGGCTGGTAAATGAAGTTGTTCAATAGTAGTGAAGTTGACATAAAGACAAGTTCCTCTCAGTCTGAGATGTATCTGTCATTACATTTGCATGACAATGTGAATATATGTTGTTCTGCAGGATTTAATGTAGAGTTGGATCAACATATAATTCACCAAGTTCCACTGTGAGCAGAGGATTGAACTCAAACAGAAACTCGACGACATTAGTACGAAGAGTACTTAAGCTTGAAGAATTAATCATCAGCTGGTAAGAGACAGGAAAGATGAAGGGTAGATGGTATTAGATCTCGGTAGTTGTGACCTGTGCTTCAACAACTAATAAATGGACTGAATGTGGTATTGAGAATTTGGGACCTTTTGCATTACAAAAAGTAAACAGTAATCATGCAAGCATGGCAATGTAATGTACAGAATTTTCATTTATAACTTTTACAATATGAAGGTCGAAGGTTTAGTTTTGTTTTGTTTTTTAGTAATTTAAAGCTGTATTGAAAATATAGCCATATTGAGTGTAGAAACAGTACACCAATGTCGTTTGATATCTTCGTTTTCTTGTGACATATTTTGTTGTTGAATTTTAATGCAAGTTCAGAATTCTACATAGAATTCATAACTTGCAAACTGCCAATGTTACAAGCATATGGAAGGTAATCTAGCCACACACAATTGGCTATACTATCTACAATGAAGACAGAGATATGTGTGTGCTGGACCTGCAGATTTTGAGTGGTGTGGCTGTATGGAACATTCAGGTTGTGACGAGGGGACAGTTTTGTGTAGTGGTCCAGAAGTGATTTCCAGCAGGTATTAATCCAGTGTCAGAGGCACACCCCTTTTATGTGATCAGTCTATTAATAATTTATGGCTATAATTAGCAAACAAACAATCCCTAATGTCGTAGATTTTCATTGCTACTATATTTCTAGTAATTCAATATTATTAGCTTAGCTAGTAGCATTAAAATTTATATAATATTCACAAAACGTTTCGGCTCGTAAGCCTTCTTCAGTTGTGAGAAACAAAGAAAATGAATCCAAACTTTTGGTTTTACCATACATCAAAGGCATTAGCGAAAAATTGAGCGAATTTGCAGTCCCCTGAACATAAAAGTAAATTTTCAGAGTTCAAAAACTCTTAGAAAATTACTTGTACATGTTAAACAAGCAACACCAATGGAGAAAAAGAAAGGAGTTGTTTACAACACACCATGCATGGACTGTAATTCAGTGTATGTGGTGAAACTGGCAGGAATCTAGAAAAAAGATTGAAAGAACATCAATATGCAGTGAAAAGAATGAAAAATGGCATCTCATTACATGCATGGAAGAAATCACACAGAGTAAACCGGGATGAATCAAGAGTTCTGAAAATGATACCAAATTGCTTCCATAGGAGGCTAACGGAAGCATTAATTATACAGAGCAGTAACACACCTCTAATCTAGAGAAAGGCCTCGAGCTCAACTCTACGTGGACTCCGTTCCTGCAAGAACTCTAGCATCAATTGACCCACGGCTACGTGCATTTTTATAGTTGACAATTTTGTTTATTTTATTTTATTTTAAACGGTCATACCCCTCACCCTCACAACTGAAGAAGGCTTACGAGCCGAAATGTTTTGTGAATATTATATAAATTTTAATGCTACTAGCTAAGCTAAAAATATTGAATTACTAAACATAATCCCTATTAATACCCTACCTGATACATTTTGACATATATACATTGATACTCCAAGTCAAATTTTGGGTGATTGTCTCATGTACTGGTGTTGTCATGATGCATTTCATTTTTGGCCTCATCCTCACCTCTCATTTTTTTTTTGTATTTAGTGGGATAGTTTTTTCTCATGGAAAGTGTCTCATAGCTGTAATGTACATATGTGCGTGTGTGTGCTGGTTTCCTTTATAATTATTTCATTGATCTTTACGAAATACATTAATTATGTTCATTTAAGTAGTGTTAATTAATCACAAGAGGCGTGTCCTATATAAAAATGTTTGATACCTGTGAAACAATTTCATTGCATGATCTGGTTGACAGACAGAGGGAGCGAATGACACTGATACTGTAATCCTGCAGTCAAGAATGCAGTACATTACATAATCATTTAAGCCGCTATGTTTAAGACTGCTCCAGAGAGTATTCAAACTTGCACAATTGCGTGTACAGTCGCATAATAATTTTACTACGTAACCCTTTAGCTGTTGAAGCTGAGCCTTCTTGGCACTTTGTAGTACCCGCATTAAAATATCATCATAGTGAATGGCTTGACTATACATCAAACACTGCTTTTTGCATCAAACACTGTTTTGATTTGGCATAAGAAGTATTAAAGATTACAAATGGGCATGCCCAACCATAGTTAAAACTAGACCAGACTGTTGATTTAAATCTTCAAGTGGCCAAATTGTTTACCATGTAGGACAGCATCAGCTGCTGAAAGTACTTTGAGGTTACCACCAATAATTAGACTAGTTTAGGTCTTCCTAACATTAATATTCATGAGGTAATTATTTTTATGACTCATTACTTTGTTCTGTATATCTCCCTATTGCTAAACACTGCAAACCAAGAGGTTGCAGTTACTCGAACTTTTTAGTTAGTATTATTTATTTTGTAATTTCAATCCAATAATCGTCGATTTCATGCTTCTATTATTCTTTGATTAATTATACAATCATTTCTGAAATTTTATGAAATTTTTACAGCAATTTTGAAACAATCAGCTGAAATGTTTCGCGTCCAGCAAGAAGAGGACTTGTGTCCGAACGTCGTAGCTGGGTGACTTAGATAACTCAAAAGATGAAGTTAAATAAGCTTGTTATTATAGATAGAATAAATATACACAGCAAGTAAGATAAGATGAGTTACACGGAGTCAGTGAAAATGGTAACTAAGAAATAATACAGTGCATCAAACATATATAGAGTCAAACAACGAAAGACATCGACGATCTCCGATGAAGGCGGACTTGAGGCACGAGAGATACTGAGCGTGCGTGTTCAGGTCGTTGAAACACTTGCTAACATTTGTGGAGGACGGTTGGAGTCCGAACATCCTCCAGGGGGGAAAGATGCTTCCTCAATTAGTGGGACTGTTCCCTTTTGTGTTCGGACTGTTAAAGACCATCCTGAGCTTATGGATTTCTTGCAGACAGCCATGAAAGACTTAACCAAACTATGGGAGAGGTATCACAAGGACAATCCAGACAACAAGACATCTGTTCCTAAAGATGTTAAACCCGATGGTGGTATGGCCAAATTCGATCGCTTACCTCGTCTTGAATTGCCCAGCTTCAATGGCGAGAACAGTGCGTGGCGTCCTTATTGGGAAAAATTTAATAACTTTTTGAAAAAGGATCCCACACTCACTGATGTTATGTGATCATGTGTAAAAAATATGTAAAATCCTTTGACAATCATAAAAACATAAGGTAGCTTGCAGGTCTACATTGACATATTAAACGTAACCTTAAAATTAAAGTTTAGACCTTAAAATAGACCTTAGTAAGTGTCTGTATAACATGTAGCTGTCATCAAAACAATTCAAACTATTGGAACTGCATTGCTTGTTTCGCTGTATTTCTAACCATTCTGGTACAGACAGTGTTTGAGGCTTATACAGAATACCCAATTCAAAATCTTTAGTCCGTTGCAACTAATCCTATTACTGCCGCATTATGCACCAGATTTTTAGTAAATTGGAAACATCTCTAGTTAAACTGAATTATAATAATATTCTGTGAAATTCATATTATCCTCTAACATTAATTGGCTGAAAGCTATGCTTCTCGATGCAGTGCCCAACCCCCACTTTTTCTGGCACCCCCCCCTCCCCCCTCACGAGGTCTGCTCTTGTGTGACAGAAGGACTGACTGACTGACAGACAAACTGAGTACTATAACTCTTTCGTGCATGTGCACTGAAGGTTAATATAATTGGGATAAGAACAGATGCTAATATATAGCATCATTTAATAAAAATCATATTTAAAACGTTTAATTTCCTGCAATTTTGTATCATATTTAGCATTCTTTTGTCAATTTCTGAAGTCAGTGTTTCAAATAGTGTATCAAAAAATTTTCTTGCCTTCGATATTTATGCATATTATTATTGCTCTATAGCCGAGCTTGTAGTCACACCTCCTGGGAGCTTGGTGCAGACAACAGCATTGCTGGCTGAGATAGCTGCCTAAAATAGTGATAAATATCTGATCATGCACTATACAATTGCTAATATTGCACTGGAATGCATACAGTCACATTGCCTCTAATTGTTATGATATGGTTATGTTGTGGTGACCATAATGACTTGCTAGGCAACCAAATTTGACCACAAATGTTGACTAATACACGTGCTTTCACGCAATGAATGATTATGTGGTACGCTGTTGAAGTCCTGATTTTGTAATTATTAAAATTATTAATCTAGATTATGTTAATCACTAAATTGTATCTGCAAGTGAGAGGATTACTACTCAACTTTTGGAAATGGTTTCAGGCACCATAAAATAATTGACTCTCAGTGCACATGCGCAAGAGGGTTATAGTAGTGCGTTTGTCTGTCTGTTTGTTTATCAGCATTTAACTTTGTGAATAGCTGAGAACTAACCTTTAAAACAAGTATGACCTGACGCAGTAGGAGAATTTAAGTTACTTAAATCAACCACTTCTTCAAATTTCTAGCTAGTTTCCGAGTAAATGCGGAGAAACTTCAGCTCCAAACAAGCACAAGCTAGATGCAACGACCCTTACCTTTCGCGTACATCATATAGCAGTCACGTGATCACATATAGTTCATGTATTTCTCTTAACCAAGTGTGTCATCAGTAGTTAGAAGTTGAAGTAATCTGAAGAAATCTTAGTCGTGTAATAATGTGCTGAGGGTTCACGCCTGGGTGCTCTAGTTAATTTATGAGGTAGAGTACAGTAGGACTTCAGTTATCCGAACACGTTGGGACTGAGGTGATTGGGTAACTGAAATGTTCAGATAACGCTGGACAAGTATTGAGCACTAATGAAGGGTCATGGTTAAGCAATTCTTCGTTTCTGCACGTGTGTTGTCAACAATTTGGCTGTAGTTAAATAACAGAGTGGGCGGGTACCGGATTAGTCACGTGAAATGTATTTTAAAGAGGAATTCGAATCCATTTTTTTTTTTAATTATTTTTTACTGCAATTATTCTGAGTCAGCATTTTTTATTTGTGGACACGATATATAGAATTTTGTTGCGTTGAACTCTAGTTGTTCAGGCAACGATGGTAAAGATGTGAAAACTGGAGAAGATTTGTCGTTCAATCCTAGAAATGCCTGTTAGCTCTGATTTTTGTGTGTTAGCTATAGGTATTTATAACACTTGCTTCATTCTACTGGCTCAGTAATTAATTATATATAATTTAAGAAGATAAATTCACTAGTATTATTGACTACTCTTTGAACAATCTTTTAAGTTGAGAATAGCACACACAAACATACAAGTTGACTATAGCACACACAAACATACAAGTAGACTATAGCACACACAAACATACAAGTAGACTATAGCACACACAAACATACAAGTAAACTATAGCACACACAAACATACAAGTAGACTATAGCACACACAAACATACAAGTAGACTATAGCACACACAAACATACAAATTGACTATAGCACACATAAACGTACAAGTTGACTAAGGTGACAAACTATTCACTAGCAAGGCTACTCGAGTTGTACATAAACTACAGTACCTACATATGTTCTATTTTAGGTAGCTTTAATAGTTCGATTTTTACTGCTGAAGAGTTAGTTGCCTTCCATTTAAAAAAAATGTATTTACATGTTTACTATATGTGTATTTTTTTCTATTAAGCTATTTTATTTTATACTATTGCTTTATAATAAGAAGCGTGTGTATAAACAGTTCCTGTAAATCACTGACTAATTTCCAATATTTTAGTTGCCCATTAAGACATTCCCCATGATAACCACGTCGCTATGCACACACAAACATACAAGTAGACTATAGCACACACAAACATACAAGTAGACTATAGCACACACAAACATACAAATTGACTATAGCACACATAAACGTACAAGTTGACTAAGGTGACAAACTATTCACTAGCAAGGCTACTCGAGTTGTACATAAACTACAGTACCTACATATGTTCTATTTTAGGTAGCTTTAATAGTTCGATTTTTACTGCTGAAGAGTTAGTTGCCTTCCATTTAAAAAAAATGTATTTACATGTTTACTATATGTGTATTTTTTTCTATTAAGCTATTTTATTTTATACTATTGCTTTATAATAAGAAGCGTGTGTATAAACAGTTCCTGTAAATCACTGACTAATTTCCAATATTTTAGTTGCCCATTAAGACATTCCCCATGATAACCACGTCGCTATGTCAGACAGACAATCAGTGATCATCTGCTCCACCCTCAGCCACTCATCCCAATTTACGATTCATTCATTAATTTCACTGCACAGAATGGTGCATGTTTACTTCATTGTTAAACTTTACAATAAATATCTTTGTAAATTACATCTTTTTTTTAAAATTCATATACTTCTTTCATTTCTTCCTGAATTGACCTATTTCATTTTTTTTCATTTATTCTAAACTAAAATACACTTATAAATTTATATTTATATTTTAACAAGTAATACTCTTTTTTTTTTTCATTCCTGATTTTTTTTTAGCAATTCATTCATTTCAGCATGAAGCAGCCTAGTTGGAAATAAATCAAACATTCAAGCTAAGTTTCTCACCATAAAAAAGCCCCCCCCCCCCCTTCTTTCTTGGTCTCCCTTGGAAAAATCCTAGATCCGCTCCTGATTAAAAGTTTTTGTATTAATGTCACAACAACACTAGCAGAATTGCAAGATGATCTAAGATGTTTAGCTAGAATTATGCCAAAATGTTGTGGACGAAAAGAGTTGTTTCTTATCAGTTGTATGTTGTGTGTGTGTATGTGTATGTATATAAGTATCAGGGGTAGGTAGCTGAATTGTATTGGCGCTGCCATTGTAACCACACCCACCTAACCACACCCACTTGTTTATTCAAGTAATGAGTTTTATTAATAGAAAAGACCGAAGAGTTTAAGTCTATATTCTGGTATCTAGTAAATTCAAATGCCACTGTAATCATACCAAACAATTCAGTACAAACCATTATTTTATTATTAATACAAAGCAAATGATTTTTTTTTAAACAAACAGTAGGTTCATGTCAAATAAATAATGTTAAATTATAGTTATTGCTATTATGTAGCGTGTGTATAATGTATAGCTAATATAGCTACTTGGATATATAAAGCAAACAGCACTTAAAAGCTTAAAAAACTGAATCCAACATAATTAGAACTTACATATGCCTGCCTTTTATGTCAGTTATAGCTTTATTTTCCTCAAACATTATCAAGTATGTGTGGGAAATAACGAAATAGGAATATTCCTAGTACTGCGAAAATGGCCATTTTGTAGACCAACAATGCTGGAAAGACCTCTGAACTACGCTGTACGTTTGTTTTTCCAAAAGATCACTTTGGAATAGTAAACGAAGGACCAGGCTGGTGGGGAGTTTCCTAAAAATCTTCCAAAAGGCTTGATATTAGATAATTAATCCCAGCCGAAGTCATTTCAACCCACTTGATTTCAACCGCCCAAGTTCGACGACGACCACAAGATCAGGTAAAGAGTAAAAAATAATAGACACGCCCTCTTTTTGTTAAAATATTGGTGCGGCCATGGCCACGTTCTGACGCCCCTATGTATGACGCCCCTATGTATGACGACAAAGGTGAATGTGTCTTAGTCTCATCTTATAGTCTGACTGCCAATAATTAAACTAAGGGTAAGTCTTGATCTGATAATGACTCTTTTGTGATCATCTATATCAGTGCCTCCATTGCCTCCTTCGTCTATATCAGTGCCATGTGACTATCTATTTCAATGACATAGCTGGATAATTTCCTCCACAGTTAATCACATAAGGTTGATATGGTCAGATAGTCATAAAACTCGATTCAATCTGAAAAATTAATTTTGAAATTTTTCCAGTCTTGGTGTTCTTTCATCAGTTCATTAATAGACTACCATGTTTTATATTTGGAAATGTAGCTAATTGAAGTAAATTGTACTCGGTATATTAAATACTTATTTGGTCCCAAAAGAATAAGGAAGCAATAAAATAAAATATATCATACTTAGCCTAGTAATTATTACACAATTTACAGTTATTGTTGGCACTGATATTGTGTTATTTACTTTTAATTTTAGTGATCGTTTTTCTATCGGGAGAAAAAAAAACCATTGCTTTTTTCCTTTGATAGTGCTAATTTAAAATTAGTCTTAGTTTCGGTATTAAAAGATTAAGGTGATGATTTTAAATTGTTTAATGATTGACTCTCACTTCCATAGTTTATACATTTACTAATGGAAAAGAGATTGAGCTTGGGAAGTATGACATTGGACTTCCAGACATCATTGATATTTCCTGTCGTGTTCCGTACAATGTGTTAGATTTGTGCATTGTTAATTCTTGACCATAACTTAGAAAACTATGAGATATTGAAATAATTCCAACTGAAAATCATTCCTCAAGATGTCTGCTTCACTTTGAATTCAAACCCGTTGTACCAATAATTATAACATTCTACACGAGTTAGTGCTTAAAGGTCAACCAAAGATATAAAATGGGTACTTTTATTTGTATTGTATAGCTAATCATAAATAAAAATCAATTGAAAATACTTTATGCAGTGACAAACCCTAATATGGTTTAGATTGCTGTAGCTACATCAACTTTTACTGGAAACTCATTAATTGTTCCATTTTTTTCACCTAGCATAAAGTTCAGTATAATTTCCTTTACTTAATATTAAATAGTGGAAGACAATGAACTGCCATCATCAATATTTCATTAGAAATGCTGCTACATGCCTAAACAGTAAGAAATGTGTGAAACAAGGATAGAAATTCTCAAAACTAATTTGTAATGTTACATAAGATTATAAATTCAAATATGCAGCATCAATTCTGTATGATCAGTACACAAGCAGTACAGCAAAATGGTTGGGAATATTTCATTACAATCACAGAACATTTATAATTACAACACCAAAGTGATTGCATGTTAGACATATTGCTGTGTTTTCTTGTAGGTTCATCTGGATAAAGCACATAAGGAGGTAGAGAGAAAAAAGCAACGAACTTGCTGCTAACACATTATCATCAGTATTTTTCCCTTTCTGTTTTACTTACAGGTGGTGCTGTAGCAATACAACAGTTTCTATGATGGTCATTATTCTATTTTTACTACATCATATACAATGTATGTAGAGAATATGCCAAAGGGAACTTCATACCATGAAAAAATTCATTAGCTATTTGTCCCATTTGTTGACATTCCTCATGCTTTTTGAATACATTAAGTGAATAAAGGATGAGAACTGAAGTTTGAGTGATAAACAAAGTTAGAGTTGCATTGCATGAATTCAAAACATAAGAGCCAGTGCTCAAATATTTTTAACATTCTACTCTGCTGTTAAGTACTTGATAATTATCTCTGAATTACCAGTATTATTAGCTAAAGTAGTGAAGGATCACAACAGTTTGTGTTGAATGACGCAATATAATGGATAAATAAAAAGGTGATGTAGTTAATCCGAGTGATATTTTAAAAACAATATAGCTAGCCATAACAGTAAATAAGTAATAAACTGCAATCAATAGTACCCTATGCACTATACACATCAGTTCTAGCTTTGCTAAACAAAAGTTGAGTAGTTTAACTTCATTAGTGCAAGCGCTGAAGAAGAAAAAAATTACTGAAGCACATACTCGCAGTAACGAACCTCTGCATTGTGTTCCAGTCGAATCACGTGAATTTTACATCCTAAATATCACGTGAATTTTAAGCGCTACCAAGTCACGTGAATCGGTAGGTCACGTGCACCGTAGAAATCACGTGAAATTTGTAGTGGACGGTTCTCATAACGTGAGCTACAACGTAACGCTCAATTTACAGTCATTTTGATTTTCCTAGTACAATATTTTTCGCTTTTTACCAACTTATTAATAAAAAATATAAAATGGCTGGTTTAAAATAACTAATTGTACACGTTTAAAAAAATACCAATTAAAAGAAGAGTATGTATGTCACTATGAACTAGTATAATTGCTACCATATCATAAGATCATTTTCTGATAGTACTTCATATTGGCAGAAAGAATAGAGGATTTGTTGGGGGAATTATTATTATTTTTATTACTATTATTATTTTATTATTTTTTATATTATTGTTATTATTCTGTAATTTTAAATTCACTGAAATTTTGGTATAATATCTGGTAGAAAAGACTTGATTAACTAGAAAGTAGTTAACAAGCATTACCTCAGATATAAAGTTATTTTCATACTTACAGATATTTTTAGCTAGTTAGTTATTAAAAAACAAACAAACTAGTTTATAGCTTACTTGTGTACTTATTTGTGCATGCGCTTTTATAGCCTTGTAACCTGAGCGACCGAGCTTGTAGTCGAGTACATAGATAACCTTTGTCTAAAAAATTACCTTAAAATTTTTAGCTTTGAATTGCGATACAAATCTTCGCCTCCCGGGCTTGCCCTAGTACCTTTGGATTGCTTGCGGGCTAACTATTACTATAGAGTCGATGCCAGCAATCAGATTCGTCCGTTGCGAGAATCATTTCAGTTATAGAATCCAGCTCTGCAGCATTTAGAAATGAAATACGCTTGTTGCTGTCATACACTATTATTTTCTTCGACCTATCACTTATTGCAAGCATTCTCCAAGGCATTAATAAGTTTGACTACAGTACTGCTTTTCATCGACAATATCTTGACAGCAAATGAATTACAGTCAAGGTTTTAGCCGATGCTACATCCAGTGTAAAACAGATTAGATTCGGATATGTGAATCGCAACGGAATCCTCAAACTTTTATATAGCTATACTTAGCTATCCTATAAACACTTTCACCTTATATACTGCTATTGTGTTCAGTTGTACAAATACTCTCCCCTATGTGCTGTATATGTTATCGTAATTACTTTTTTCCAATGTTGTTTAGTTTTAATAATTAAGCATCATAATATATATATATATATTATATGAGTGGAATTCATCTGTTGAGTACAAATAAATAATGAGTTAAAAACTGAGGCACCATCAGTTTAACTTAGTGCACAATAAGTTCTGCCAAAAGTGATGTTTGCATGTGACTGGGAGGGAATTTAATGTTTTTGATCAAACACTGGCTTAGTGATCTTCACTTCATCATCATCCAAAGGGAAAAACTTGAGCTTGCTGTAAACTCGCTTGGATTTAGTCTCATCTTTCTTGATGGCTGAATGAGTCCTCAAATGTCTTAATCTACAACACATGACAACAACTTAATAAACTGAAGTTGGGACATAAACAGAAATGTAGGTACTTACCTCTTGCCCACATTAGCACTTTCCACACTACAAAACAATCAATACAATCATAACAATCATAACAATACCAATACTGGCTGTTAAGACCCAATAAGAATATTTACTACTACTGTAGCCATCCAGTTGAACAGCAGCAATATACCAGAAATAACTTATTGCAATTGAAACAAAACCCCAATTGAAAAATAACATGGTTTAATCCCACACATTTACAGTTAATTATTTTGATGGTCAATTCTTCCACTAGGTCTTAAAAAAAGTTCACATCTGTAAACAGGGACAATCCAAACAGCATTGAGTAATGACAGAAGTGCTTCAAAACATCTTGAAAAACTTAAAGTTTTAATCAGAAAGTGTTTCATGTCATTAAAAAATAGCTGTAGAATTATGATTGTTGCTATTGTTTCTAAATAGTCATTGGCAGAAGGATTGAATTGTGTTTAAAATCTCTAAAAGAAACTTCACTTGTGCTACAGAAAAAACAGATGACAGTCACTTAAAAATTGGTTTAATTTAACCAATACAAATATTTCGGTAAGCTCCTTACATCCTATGGGCTGTACAAATTTAGTTGGCCAGATAATGCAAATACACTACACAATCACTCAATTCAATACATCTGGAGCGAAAGAAGTGGTAATTTAAAAACTCAGTAGTAAATTTAAGGGAATACAAAACAAGAAACAAAAACAAAACAACAACAAAAAACTAAAGCATTCCTTTTATGCAATCCAATTTTTAGCCACATAATATGGTTTAATCTCTCATTTTTACATTATACTTTTTACAGTTGTGAGCATATAAAAATGGTGAGATGGTGTCTTCTATTATAGTATCTAGAGTTCAGTACTGCCTTTTGTTTAAATCTCAATAGCAATCACTACATTTTTTATCTCAACCCATTTTCCTCCTCAGAGCTCATTACCTTCACTATCAGTTTTGTATTTACTAAACAGTACCAGCACTTTTTAAACAAAAATCTCAATTTTTTCACAAAACTGCCCGTCTTTCACATGCAACGCTGATGTATTCGCAGGTCATTGCCTTTAGATTTACATGATTAAATTGCCCCTTTTATTGATTAAATGCATTCCTCATTTAGCAAGCTTGAGACTGTGCCCATTCAACTTGGACAGATTATAGTATTTTTCTATAAACATAATGCTAATAGTATTCTCAGTTCACCATCACTTGCTGATTCTGTCAATCACAGATAAGTTACCTAGGTACTTGAATGGCAAGTTCCCTTGCAAGCAAATTACTGCTACTAGCAATTTTAGAACCAGAGACTGTGGATGGTCTGTAAGACGTGGCTTCATCATGTGACCTGGACACATTTACATCCGTAGGTTTCTTCTGCATCTTCACACCATTAGAAATAACTTCACTTGACTTCTCGCTACTGCCCACTTGTTTGGCACTCACTGGCCTGGAGGCTATAGTTGCAGTGTTGACTCCTTTCAAATTTCTGTGTGTAGTATCCTCGTTGGAGTTCTGTGGTTCAATCTTACTTATTGGTTTACCAGGTGTTGTGCTACGACCAGATATAAGACGTGGGTGACCTGGACACATTTACATCCGTAGGTTTCTTCTGCATCTGAAATAACTTCACTTGACTTCTCGCTACTGCCCACTTGTTTGGCACTCACTGGCCTGGAGGCTATAGTTGCAGTGTTGACCAGTGTGTAGTATCTGTTGGAATCTTACTTATTGGTTTACCAGGTGTTGTGCTACGACCAGATATAGCTATATTTGCACTGAGGCACTAGCCACTGTTACCAGATTCTGAATCTCTCTATGGGAATACTGTTGAAGGCTCACACTTTAATAGGTCAATGTAACAGTATTGTGGCATCTTTAATGTGGTTTCAGTCTTATAATAAGATTTAAATTAAAAGAAAATATAGTATCATACAAAACAAGTTCAAATGAAACAGCATAAGGGCAAGAATGAACCATAATTATTTCATACATATTTATTTGGTCACCATAATCTCTATTTATCTAAGGTAATTTTACATTTCTGTTGCTCCTTTTTTTATCAAACAAAGTCTGGATGATTAGTGGGGGAAATTTTAAATATTTTTACAGCAAAAATTGACAATTGAGTTAAATTTTTAGGCAAATCCGTTATAAAATGCATTAAAACAATTCGCATAAATACATTTCTGTGTTCTTTCATATTGACCAGCCTGTACAATAATTGATATGCTTTACTCATCTAAAACAGACATTAGTTAATATTTGTGACAGTCTATGGGAAAAGGGGGCACTTCACTCAAACAAAAAAAATTGAGTTTTTTATGCTAATAAAAAGCTACAATTTATCTCAACTTAGTGCTAAAATACTGGAGGGTAAAACCTTCCCCGTGCAGAGAAACTGGCAGTTGAACTGGGCTGTATTCAGCAAAGCAATTAAACTACAAATCGAGAAAACATAAATTGAATTTCTACTTCCGGTATAATTAATGTTTCCGTATACTTAACGGCGTACTCCGCATACGCAATTAAATCGTACAGCCGCTTTTTAACGGCGACTAACCAAGTTTGCGTAGAGTTCTTTTTAGCTTTCAGAGCGTCTCACAGCCTGTCTTGTCGGAATCCTTGGCTACTCTACTCCATGTAGTGGTAAACTTTCAACCAGAGGTAAGCTGTAGATTGCTTGCACTATTCTCAAAGCTATGCAGTTTTTTTAGCTGCTTGTTTGAAACTCCGCCCATTCCCCGTTTATTGTACTTCGAGAACGAGAGAGAATAAAAAGTAGCTTGTCTTTCCACGGCACGCTTGGGGTCTTTTAAGTTGTTTCGGCATTTGAAATTTGGCATAGACTTAGAGTAAGGGTCACTAAGACTAATTCTGCAAAAAACAAAAATAGGAGAAAGAAAGAATTTTTCCTATGACTTACTTTTGGAGCCTATATCTCAATTTCAATTTTTAAGTGAAGTGCCCCCTTTTCCCATAGACTGTCACATTTTGTGCAATAAATAACTTCACATCTATAAACGCAATATAGTTTTAATCTACATTAGTAAAACATTCACATGTCAATCTTATATCATCAGTTGTTGTTGTTTTTTATTTTGCTGCTAATTCTACTACTACCACTTCTATTTAGCAACAACTTTGAAGGATTATCAATAATGTTAAGTTGGATACGGCACAGTTCATACTTATTTTAATAATTGATCGATTATATTTTAGTAGTGAATTGCAGTATTGCTTTTCATTACACACACTAATTAACATAAATATATTTTGAGCACCAAATTATTATTAATTTAAGTAACCTTTAAAAATAAATTCCTTATATTTCTACAACCTACCTCACTTATATCCAGTTCATGCTCCTGAACCTCCAACTCTGCAGAGGTCAGAGTCTTTGAGTCGTCCTGAAAGATGTTGGCATTGAGAGAAGACCAATCAGAGATGTCAGAATTGTCACTGTCACAGAGGATATCCGTGAGGACTTTAGGATACTGGTAAGTGGAAGGCACACCCAGAAGCCATTCAGACTCTTGGCCAAATGTTCCTAACAACATCCATAGATTGTTGTTCATGTAAATACACAGACTTCAGATTATGCAATTATTGGTGTCACATTGATGAACATACCCCAGCGTCAGTTGGTAAGTAAATAGTATGAAGTCATATCATAACCCAATTCAGTCCCCACACTATGCAATGAAACTCTCAAATGATTGCTCCAAATGACAAAAAGCTACTGAATATAATATCTACTTAATGACTTACAAGTATAATAAGTTGACCTACCAATATACTGTCCTTGGATAGTCCACAATCTCACAGACCCATCAGTCGACCCAGTCACTACTGTACTCCAGCGATCCACAAATTGAACACTTGTAATACGTCGAGTATGAGCCTTCCAGTGAGCCAACCCTAACAAACACACAAACACAACATGTAAATGTTAACACAAACACAACATGCAAATGTTAACACAAACACAGCATGCAAATGTTAACACAAACCCAGCATGCAAATGTTAACACAAACCCAGCATGCAAATGTTAACACAAACACAGCATGCAAATGTTAACACAAACCCAGCATGCAAATGTTAACACAAACACAGCATGCAAATGTTAACACAACCCAGCATGCAAATGTTAACACAAACACAGCATGCAAATGTTAACACAAACACAGCATGCAAATGTTAATACAAACACAACATACAAATGTGGATGGATACTTATTCTAACAATTGTTATTATGTACATGGCCGGGAAGAAGCTTTATTTTAGTGAAAAAAGTGTGGTCATGGGTGTAGTCAGTATTCAGAGATATGTAATTAAATCTTCTACTTTTAACATTTTAATCTAATTAAAATGAATTACATTGCAAAACAAAATGACAAATAATCTTTCTATGTGACCATTGTTTGTAATGAATGTGTTTAAATGCCTCTAAATATAAATTATCAGTTTTTTCCCCTCTATGAATATGTACTCAAGTTATCCCTAAAAAGTGGTCAGGCCATCGCCTGACCGTGTACTCTGACCCTGAAGTATCAAGTACCCCATACAGTGGCACATGATGTACAGCTTCTGCAAATTAGGAATGCAGTCATATTTTTATCCTTTCTTATATCCTCTACCATTTAATTTAGTTACATCTTTTCCCCTCTCCTGCTCTTTTTCTTCCCAAGTCTATTCCTCTCTTTAGCTCTTTCTTTTTGAGTCATGGATTCCTTATTTGTTTTGTAAACATGGCTTCACCATCAGATTGCTTAACCTCGCTCAAGATATTGTAACAGAAAAATAAAGTCTTTTCCCGAGATGCATTCGATGCTGGACTAACAAGAATTATTTAATTAAATCTAGTATTTTCCTCAAACATAATAAATAGTAATAAATAAATAAACAAATAAACAAAAAAAAAGTAAATAAAAAACAAACATGAAATAAATAAATAAAAAATAAATAAACAAAAACAAAGAAACAAACAAATAAATAAATAGTAATGAAGCATCAGATCCACTTTTTGTTGTGGGACTGACTGACTAACAGACAAACTGAGTTCTGTAATCCTCTCGCACATGCACGCTGAGGATTAATAATACATTTTTGGATTCTATCACAGAAATGGAAGGGAAAAAAAGATGAACTACAGCAACAAAGCTAAAAACAACTAGTGATGTGCTTGAGCACAAAGGGCGAGCGAGCCTGTGTACAGACAAAACACTTCACAAGCACTGTGTTGTGGCCATTAAATACTTTAGCTAGCAAATACGGAACTACTTCTTACCTCAGTTCCCCGAGTACTGGTATTTCTGTAGTCTCTGACTATCTGAATTACCAGTAGCTTTGACAACAAACACTCGCAGCTACTAAAAAGCCGAGGTTTTTAAATTACATCTGATAAAGGGTTTCAATACCATAGTAACCATTCGCCATAACATTTTGCAACTTGAAAAAACAAGAATTTCTACTGTACAATGTTGAGTCTAACAGTAATCTTTTAAGACCTAAGTGCACCTTGTGGCATACAGAAACAACCTAATACGAAGGGGTAAACAATTAATTTCCTTGAATGATACGGGATCACTAAACCGAAAGATTCAGTGTAGTGGAGGTATGGGAAGGGGTAGACCATGAAGCAAACACAAAAATGTGAGGGTCAAACTACAAAATGACATACATACATCCACATATATATATAATATATATATATAAACAAACCAATATCCCCGACTTTCAACTGTGTTACCCCTGATAGTGTCTCACTCGCTTCACTCACTCGCCAATAATTAAATTAGTTATGTAATCAATTTATATGTTATTTCTGAAAATAGTGACTCACTTTTTGGCGGTTGTTTAGGAATTACGTTCAAGCAGAAAGCAGTAATTTCAAAAACGAAGACATTACCTATAATAAGAGTTATCACAAAAAATAAATACATAACAACAAACATTTGAAATAAATGTATGAACAGTAACCAAAACAATGCCCATCAAGTTATGCTACCATACCAATATTATAGATTAAGAAATGAAATGTGGTTAACCCAACTCAATTATAGAATAAGTTGAATGTCATTTATAAATAAACTAATTTAATTTCTTTGTAAGGTGCTATAAAGGCAGGTGGGCGGGCACTCCAAAAAAAAGTTTATAAAACAAGAACTAGTGTAACTTATTCAAAATCTGACAGCAATTGAATGTTTCATTGCAATCACGTAATATTAATATACCTCTACTACTTTTGCAATCGAATTGTTCTAAAAAAATGATATCCTTTTTCCTTAATTAAAATAATTTAAAATATTTTTTCTTCATTAAAATTTTTAAATAATAAAATTTCTTAACTTGTATACACCGTATAGTATGGATAAATAGATTTACGGCATTGTCATGCCAACTGCACTGAAACGCAACGAAATCTGAAAGTTGGACTGAAGATCCAACACATGTGCACGCACACCATCCCAGAGACAACTAGCACAGATTGCTAGGGTTCTTTTGCCTTCCCTGAAAATGGTTTTGCTCAAGGAGATTTACTATGATGTTCACGGGTGGCATTTGCCACTAAATTTCACCAATTTAATGGAAACAAGAAACTCCTCCGAAATAAAACTGTAAAAATGTTAATTAGACCTCTCTGAAGTTTATATATAGAATACCCTGCAACCAGTCACAACTAGTCAGCTGTATCAGTTCTGGGCACTCGGCAGAGTTTGAAGTTCATTCAATGGATTAGTCGGCTTTTGTTACCAGTCAGGAAAGATAAAAGATATTAAGTGAAGAAAGAGTTGATATCAAACTCTTTTAATTTGTCTGATTCTACAGCAGAGGGAAGAGTACTGCAGCTAACATCATCCACAGACATAGCTCGTGAAGGAGAAGTTCAGTATTTGACCATCAAATGCTCTACCAATACTCCACGTACCAATTAACAATTCAAACTTTTATGTAACGTTCGGTTTCTGTCTTAGGCTGGTCCAGTGCTAATCCAAGATCTCCTTTTGAATGTTTTTAGTGTACCGTTATAATTTTTTAGTGAATTTAATAGTATTGGGCAGAGTTGGGACATATATGGCAAATTGTAAAAGGCAACAAGCACAATAAGTCAAGCTAAAAAAAAAAGGCCTAACTACTAGGTATGGGTCATCAGTGAGAAGTGAAACTTGCTCCGATGGTCATGTTTTGTGAATATTGTTCCTTAACCCTTTCGACGCCGACTTTCTTTTGCACTTCAGACATTTTTTAGAATTTGAATTTAATTTTTGAATTTCTACCGCAAAGCAACTGCAAAAATCCACAAATAAACAACTAGGCATATAAAGTAGGTAGCTATAGCCTTTATAACAAGCAAAATAAGCTTCTAAAAGTCTGAAAATGAACCGGAACCAGTCCATCTTACAGCAAGTTTCGAGGAGACTCCGAGGAACTAGCCCAATCAACTGCTCTTGATATCCGGTAGGAAAAACTTTATCCATATTCTTCCAAAATGTTGAGGGACTCTCTATAGGCTTCATACTTTCTATTCTGAGTGTTTGAAGTTCGTAGGCAACAAAAAATTTGGATGCTTGGCGTCCTGAAAATTCTCAGTCAAAAATTTTTCTCAATCGCTTTCAGACAATTAAAAAAAAGACTACTTAACCGGCCTGTACAGGTTCAATGTTTTTTAAAAGGAAGTACAACGCCTACTTTACATATAAAAAAGAAATGACGGTTTAATCTAAAATAGTTTTTTAAATTCAGAGAACGCGAACCTGTTCTCACCCGCATATATGCGGTTACAGTGTCGAAAGGGTTAAAGTGACAACAGAAATTCGAATGTACTTCAAAATATTATAGGACTAAAATCCTGTTTAAAAAGAGCAGCAATTCAAGCTCATCCAATGATGGGATAACATACTTAAAATGTAACCACAGAAGCACAGAGGAGGATAAACAGCACAGCCTGAACTGCCTGAATGGTGTGTTCTAGTGGCCTATTTTTTAATATGACATAATAGTACGGCTTGTAAATGGAACATTAAAAAATGTAGAGTAATAATTGCTGTTTAATTGAAATAGCTCAGGGAAAGTGAAATAGCACAGTGGCTTAATGAAATAGTACGGGTACATCCAATTGCATGTAGTCTAGTCTTGGAACTGTACAGTCTGAGTATAATGATAAGCAAATTTTTCTCTTTTTAACAGCCAATATAATATAGTTAAATATAACTTAACCCGACGTTTCGACTTCTTGCCGAAGTCCTCTTCATAATTTGCTATTATTATAATTATTTCAGCCAAGAATGACTGAATAGTCTGAGTATATTTTCTAGTTGGTGATTCTTTAGTGCTGAAGTTCTATCCATATTAGACAGAATTAGTTCAACAGATTAGGAGGAGCCATAGGATGTGGAGAGAAAAGTTCCAGTGGAAGCTAATCTTGAAGTCCAGAGATAGTGAGTGAACGACAAAGTGAATAGCTAGAGAGCAAATGATGGAGGAAAAAAAAAAAAGAAGAACAAGAAAATGCTATTAAATAGCACAGTTGACTGTGCTATTACTCATACTAAATGTTGAGGCTCACGGGCAAAATACATGTGGTCCAATTTAATGCTAATTTATAGCTAAAGAACCACAACATGTGATTTTAGACATCATGTGATCTGTTACTACATTCTCCTAAATCTGTGAGGCATGATTCTAACAGTGTGAGAATTCTGACGATAGTCCAGTAATACCATCATATTGTACCACGAGACAAAAGAAAAACTCATGGAAATTATTTTAATTTCAAACTGTTAGCAAATTTTTAAATTAATGAACATACCGTCACTGTCGACCGCAGCTAGTATGTGGTTGCTCTCATTGACCGCCATATCTGTTACCACGGTATTCCTTCCATGCTATGACAACACACACATCACATATATTCTGCTACATGGATAGGTAGACATGGTGATAGTGAGGATAACAGCATAATACTGGAATTGAGTAGGGACGGGATTGAGGGGGCGAGGAGTTCGGGGGCGAGGAGTTCGGGGGTGGGGCATTTTGAGAATTGTAAACATGCTATAATTTACATATAGTACTTCTACAAGACTATTCAAATTTAGACCTTGCAGTGCTACTTTTAATCATAAATATCTCAGATCGGGTAAAGCACCACTAGCTACTATTATGGTACTCTTGCAGTAGAAGATAGTTCTATAACAATGAAAAAACAAAACAAAAACAAACTGTAACAGCGAAATTCATTTAATTGTGTAGACTATAGCCCCAGGCTACATCCAATAAGACACTATTGCTTTTCAAATATGTCAGCTCTGTCAGGGCTATCACTCAGACAAATAAATAAATCTTGCAAAAAAGGACTGATTAATTTGATATTAAACGTAAATTGCCCCAGAATACACGCATAATGGTGACTGCTTTGAATTGTAGAATCAGCCAATCCAATTATATGAACTTTATTTCAACTGCTGTCACTAATTTCTCATTACACCTGTCATTGTATCAATTAAAACATGGACTAATTGAGGGTCATTTACTAATGAGCATAAATGCAAAATTAGAGGACTTCTGAGAGCAAATTGGAATCTTTTAGTATACCAACTTCTGATGTCGTTATTGGTTTGCACTGTCTGATATACAAGAACAAAATTGGTCAAAATATTATCATGCAACAAAAATATTTTGTAAGGATAGAAAGTAAAATTTGTGGTTTTATATTTGATTTTCTAAATTCAATCTTTTTACTATAACTTTGTATTACAAGGTTTTCTCTTCAAATGTATATACTCTATATTAATAACAAATTTTCTCATTCTAATAGCCAATACTGAAATCCCTTTACAGTGTATGCGTAATTTAAAAACTCGACCTTGTTTTCAGTAGCTACAGCGTTAGAAGCCAAAATCATTCATATAAAAATAGTATAGTCTTTAGGCTCGCTCGCCATTTGTGCTCAAGCACATCACTAGTTAACATAACATTGGCTGCTAGAATGAAAAAATTGTTATTATTATAATAATTTCAGCCAACAATGACTGAATGATATTCTATATTGATTGCCAGTTGAAGAAGTTTAATCAAAATCACTCTTTTTTTGTGATGATAATTCTGGGAGGGAGAGAGTAACTAAAAGATCAAAGTTGTTTCATGAGTCATGTATATTTAATTTATCTTGACATATTTTAGGAAGCTTCTTTTGAGGGCGGGGCAAGGGGGGGTGGGGGAATCCCAGTTCATTTTCCCCATTTCAAACACTAAATGCTATGAATGTACTTACCACGTAGAAGAAGCCCATAGGAGCACGGCCGAGATACACATTCCAAAAATGAACTTTACCTAATCAAACAAAACAGCATTCAATTATAATAATTAATCTTAACCTAAAATCATAACATATTTATACGTGGTTCCTCAAACAAACAAAAACTCAATATTTCAAATAAACAAAATGAGTACTTATGAATATATAAAACTTGAACTTGACTCGAAGCTTCTAGTTAAGTTCCAAGTTTTTGAAAGTGAGAATCTCTAATCTCCCAAGGTCTCTGTCTAGCCTATTGACCTACAGCTATGCAAGTATTGTGTGAGTGAGTTCTGTTAATACCAAATCATGAGATTCTAGCAAGAACTGTCCTCACTCCTTCATCCATGCTCTGCCTTAATGGACGCAATACAGTCACTCATGCTACTCCTCCATATTATGAATAGCTGAATTGGTAATTTGTTTCTGATGGACAACCAATTAAATCACTTTTTTTTTTTTTAAGTAGTGGGGATGAAAGAAAGGTAGGTGGGGGCAAGTAAGAAGGTGGGGGGGGGAGGGGGGGGGGTAAGTTACAGCATGTCAAACCAGCTTTTAAATTTAAATCAACCACAACCAAGTATGAATTAAATTGTAACATGGCGTTTTAAAGTACTGCAATGCCACATATAGTAGACTGCATGTGGTGGTCACTTGTGTCTATAGGAAACCAACTATTGATAAATCCTAAACCTTCTTGCATGTGCAGCATCTGGGGAGTTAAAGTCAGAGGAGTAGAAAGCTAAATCAAATTGGAGCAGGCATTATTACTACACCCACTTAACCACACCTACTCATTCATTAAATTAATGAATTTGATTAATAAAAAGATAATCTTGAAGTCTATTGTTCATCAAATGAATCAGAGGTTATTGTTTGTTATTTTTTAATAAATAACCCACTGCAATCTCCCCAAACATCACTGTTTTTCCACAAGATCGCTTTAGAAACAAAAGCAAGAGCCAGGCAGGTATGGAGTTTCTGGTTATCTTCCAAACAGCTCTATATTGGTGATTTACCTCTATATTGGTGATTTACCTCCCGAGAAAGCCATTTCAACCACAATCACAAGATTCAGTAAAGAGTAGACAAGCTACATCACGCCTCCTTCTTGTTAAAATGTTGGTACGGCCGTAGCCTCACAGGCCACAGCAGTTCCAACACCTCCGACAAATATCCACTCACCGTCAGGTCCACTGGATACCAATGTGCCTGATGTCTTCACTGAGTCTGCTCTCTTGTCCAGGAACAATATCTTATTAATGGCACTTTCTTCTTGCACTATAGCAGATATAGAGATAAACTAGTTGGATTTGTAGTCATGGAATATTGATCTTGTTACAACATACCAGCAAATCGGCCGGTAGTTTTCTTAGGCACCGTCAACTTCGCCAACATATGACAGGAAATGACACTCCATAGAACTATCTGTAGAGCATGATAGCCATGACAACAATAACCATGACAAAAATAACCATGACAACAATAACCATGACAATAGTATCCATGGCAACAATAATCACCCAAATTATGGCTATACACAATTATGCATTTAAAATCATTAACCTCACAATGTGTTTGCTTTAATATTTATCTACAGTAGGAGACAAAATAAAGTTCCGGATTCCATTCCGTAGTACGGCCATAAAACTTTTTACTGTAGTTTTTACCCTTGCGTTCTGTATCGTTTTGACTGAACAGCTGACAACATATACTAAAACGGTATAAAAAAAACCCGGTTAAGCTTTTCCATCGATTCACTGATATTTTCATGCTAGAAACTCTTCCATAGCTATATCAGCAAGCTAAGGCCTTGTATCACCCGTTAAATGCTACGGGGATAGTGCAAAAAAGCTCGTACAAAAATTTAACTTGCTTTAATAAAGCTGCAGATCGAAGTTTCGACGAGCGAGGTCTGCACTTAGTAGGTCTTCTGTTAGCTACTGATTTCAGCAGTAAAAAATCTAAGCCTGAGAAGGCTCTAACATCAAGAAGACATCGATACTGTGCAGCAGTTGAGCTAACAATTCTCCATAAGACAACTTCGAATAGGACGGCTTCAATTTTTTTTACCTGAAAACCTCCACCTCAGGAGCCTGTAAACAAAAAATCTGAATGTTTTATTGGACAAACGATTTTTTATAATTTCTTTGAGTGAGGCGTGCAGTGAACGAGAAAGATTAAAATGGTAACGCCGGTCAAATGAAACAGCCATTTTTACCAAACGGCATACCGTTTTTTAATCGTGCGACAGCCGTTCTACGGAATGGAATTCAGAACTTTATTTTGTCTCCTACTGTATTGATATATTTGAATAGTATCACGTAGTGATAATTAAGAAGAAGACATACAATGGAGTGACTAGAGACAACCATCCATTGTAATCACTGGGCAAAGTAGGACTGAGTTATAGAAAGCCAACTTTTTTAATAACTTGAACTCTCACCTCTCCATCGTAGCTGGAAGTGGCCATGAGGTTAGGATGTCCCACAGCTATACATAAGATATCCTCACTGTGAACTTTAGACTGTAGTCAAGTACACAAACAAAGTATGAAACAGAGGAAGGAACGTCACCAACTCATGTACAAACTCAACAAAGAGTTCTAATCATTAGCCAAATATTATATTTCACAGTATTTGATACTTCTTAACTCTATGAAGTGTACAATGGAATAATTATACAACTGTAATTGTATCTCGTTCCCTCTGTACTGGTATAATAGATAGAAGTTAACAAGTTTTGTAAGCTTCTCCTCACCAGCATAACTACATTGAGGTCAGCAGGCCAAGACACCCACAGATACCAGACACACACACACACACACACACACACAAAATGAACCACTCAATATATTAACTTCAATGCAATGGCAAATTATTTAACTATTTTGGTGTGTATTTATGCATTGGTAAGAAATCACCCGGGTGACACCAATGGAGAGCTTAGTTCAGAGTTTGATCAAATATTGCTTGTTATTATGGACGAAGAGAAGGCCCTTACAAAATGCTGTGTAGACTGTAAATGACAGGACTCCTGTGAGTCTTTAAACGCTGAAGGTAAGGTAGCAGAAGGTACCACTCCTACCAGGGAAGTTAGGTCTCAGTTTAGTATGGAGCTTAGAAATTTAAAATAAAAGGGAAATTTTGCAGTGTTTAAATAAATATAGTTTCAGCTCTGGAACACAAACACATCTGAATGTATCACTGAGTTGCCAAATATTACACTCCCTACAGATTTCTAATTATAAGCAATCTATTATATTTATATGATTGAAAATTCAATTTTAAAATGTTTAATTCTTAAAAACCTTAAATACCTACTCTATGATTTGTTGTTTGGCTACTCATACACATTTTTTCTTTCAATCTTTATCTCTTATAAAATACCACCCATCTCAATAGTCAACTCATGACAACTATTGCTTCCTTTTTTTCTCAGTTATTATTAATGTTTTGCTCTGTTGTTTTTCGCATAAAAACGTGCATATCTCCATGACAACTAATTCTATTCTTTACCAACTGTGAGGGAATTAACTCACAGAGGCTTTGCTCCAGTCTGAGATGGGCGTGACACAGTGCTCCATGTGCCTGGAAACCATGTCCTAGGACATACAAAACAAAATGAAGTATTTCACGTGTAGCGTATTGACAATGTACTACATGGAACTTACTGGAAACAGGAACAGCTCTCTGTCCCAGCCCACAGCTATGATATACCTGGTGAATATTATTATACACACAAACAACAACAACAACAACAACAACAACAATAATAATGACTCAAATGGCACTTGTCACTGTTTTAATAGGCAATTATATGATTTAAAGTTTGAATCTGAATTACCAGTAACTCCTGATAACCAAACACTCGGCTACAAAAAATGCAAAAACAACAACAAACTAAACAAAACAAAACAAACTGCAACAACAAAGTATTAACATTGAATACAATTTTTTAAAGGGAGAACTTAGCCCAATCCTCGCCAGAGGAATGTTGTTAGGGCATCCAAAGGGTTCAGTTAAGTTTAAATTACATATAATTGGCTGTACAAACAGCTTTCTAAAATTATTTCAGCCGCGAATGACTGAATCATTGAAGCAGCAATAATAGAGTGTGAGATGATATTGTAGGACTAATAATAGAGTGTGAGATGATATTGTAGGACTAATAATAGAGTGTGAGATGATATTGTAGGACTAATAATAGAGTGTGAGATGATATTGTAGGACTAATAATAGAGTGTGAGATGATATTGCAGGACTAATAATAGAGTGTGAGATGATATTGTAGGACTAATAATAGAGTGTGAGATGATATTGTGGGACTAATAATAAGTGTGAGATGATATTGTAGGACTAATAATAGAGTGTGAGATGATATTGTAGGACTGATAATAGAGTGTGAGATGATATTGTGGGACTTATAATAGAGTGTGAGATGATATTGTAGGACTAATAATAGAGTGTGAGATGATATTGTAGGACTAATAATAGAGTGTGAGATGATATTGTAGGACTAATAATAGAGTGTGAGATGATATTGTAGGACTAATAATAGAGTGTGAGATGATATTGTAGGACTAATAATAGAGTGTGAGATGATATTGTAGGAATAGAGTGTGAGATGATATTGTAGGACTAATAATAGAGTGTGAGATGATATTGTAGGACTAATAATAGAGTGTGAGATGATATTGTAGGACTCATAATAGAGTGTGAGATGATATTGTAGGACTCATAATAGAGTGTGAGATGATATTGTAGGACTGATAATAGAGTGTGAGATGATATTGTAGGACTGATAATAGAGTGTGAGATGATATTGTAGGACTGATAATAGAGTGTGAGATGATATTGTAGGACTGATAATAGAGTGTGAGATGATATTGCAGGACTAATAATAGAGTGTGAGATGATATTGCAGGACTAATAATAGAGTGTGAGATGATATTGTAGGACTAATAATAGAGTGTGAGATGATATTGCAGGACTAATAATAGAGTGTGAGATGATATTGCAGGACTAATAATAGAGTGTGAGATGATATTGCAGGACTAATAATAGAGTGTGAGATGATATTGCAGGACTAATAATAGAGTGTGAGATGATATTGCAGGACTAATAATACAGTGTGAGATGATATTGCAGGACTAATAATAGAGTGTGAGATGATATTGTAGGACTAATAATAGAGTGTGAGATGATATTGTAGGACTAATAATAGAGTGTGAGATGATATTGTAGGACTAATAATAGAGTGTGAGATGATATTGTAGGACTATAATAGAGTGTGAGGATGCTATTGAGGAATCTATAATAGAGTGTGAGATGATATTGTAGGACTTAATAGAGTGTGAGATGATATTGTAGGACTAAATAATAGAGTGTGAGATGATATGTAGGACTGATAAATAGAGGGTGAGATGATATTGTAGGACTGATAATAGAGTGTGAGATGATATTGTAGGACTGATAATAGAGTGTGAGATGATATTGTAGGACTGATAATAGAGTGTGAGATGATATTGTAGGACTGATAATGAGGGTGAGATGATATTGCAGGACTAATAATAGATGGTGAGATGATATTGTAGGACTGATAATAGAGTGTGAGATGATATTGTAGGACTGATAATAGAGTGTGAGATGATATTGGAGGACTAATAATAGAGTGTGAGATGATATTGCAGGACGATAATAGAGTGTGAGATGATATAATAATAGAGTGTGAGGATGATATTGAGGACTAATAATAGAGTGTGAGATGATATTTGAGGACTAAAATAGTGTGGTGATGATATTGTAGGACTAATAATAGAGTGTGAGGATGATATTGTAGGACTGATAAATGTAGAGTGTGAGATGATAGTTGATATGGACTAATAATAGAGTGTGAGATGATATTGTGGACTAATAATAGAGTGTGAGATGATATTGCAGAGGACTAATAATGCGAGGGTGAGATGATATTGCAGGACTAATAATAGAGTGAGATGATGCTGATATTGTAGGACTAATAATAGAGTGTGAGATGATATTGTAGGACTCATAATTAGAGGGTGAGTGAATATTGAGGACTAATAATAGAGTGTGAGATGATATTGTAGGATTGATATGAGTGTAGATGGAATATTGTTGGACTGATATAATAGAGGGTGAGATGATTGATATTGCAGGACTAATAATAGAGTGTGAGATGATATTGCAGGACTAATAATAGAGTGTGAGATGATATTGCAGGACTAATAATAGAGTGTGAGATGATATTGTAGGACTAATAATAGAGTGTGAGATGATATTGTGGGACTAATAATAGAGTGTGAGATGATATTGTGGGACTGATAATAGAGTGTGAGATGATATTGTAGGACTGATAATAGAGTGTGAGATGATATTGTAGGACTAATAATAGAGTGTGAGATGATATTGTAGGACTAATAATAGAGTGTGAGATGATATTGTAGGACTAATAATAGAGTGTGAGATGATATTGTAGGACTAATAATAGAGTGTGAGATGATATTGTAGGACTAATAATAGAGTGTGAGATGATATTGTAGGACTAATAATAGAGTGTGAGATGATATTGTAGGACTAATAATAGAGTGTGAGATGATATTGTAGGACTGATAATAGAGTGTGAGATGATATTGTAGGACTGATAATAGAGTGTGAGATGATATTGTAGGACTAATAATAGAGTGTGAGATGATATTGTGGGACTAATAATAGAGTGTGTGAGATGATATTGTAGGACTAATAATAGAGTGTGAGATGATATTGTGGGACTAATAATAGAGTGTGAGATGATATTGTAGGACTGATAATAGAGTGTGAGATGATATTGTGGGACTAATAATAGAGTGTGAGATGATATTGTAGGACTGATAATAGAGTGTGAGATGATATTGTAGGACTAATAATAGAGTGTGTGAGATGATATTGTAGGACTAATAATAGAGTGTGAGATGATATTGTGGGACTAATAATAGAGTGTGAGATGATATT